>Ga0210384_10002256_pt1 | contig 23866 bp, 19 predicted proteins | sample IncBWH2MmetaG_FD_160574 | JGI IMG/M metagenome (GOLD analysis project Ga0210384, IMG submission 160574) | Forest soil microbial communities from Barre Woods Harvard Forest LTER site, Petersham, Massachusetts, United States - Inc-BW-H-2-M | ecosystem: Environmental > Terrestrial > Soil >...
AGCTGATGGAGCAGCTGCGCGGCCACACCACCGGCTACGCCGTGCCCACCTACGTCGTCGACGCCCCCGGCGGCGGCGGCAAGATCCCGGTCCAGGCCGAGACCATCGTCGGCCACGACGGCGACGTCTGGCAGCTGCGCAACTGGGCCGGCAAGGTCTACAGCTACCGCGACCCCCACGAAGCACACGGCGCGCATGGCGGCCACGGTGCACATAACGCGCACGGCGCGCAAGATGTGCACGAAGCGCATGTGACCGGCGGGGCGCCTTGAGGTGACCCCGACGCCGCCGCCGGGGCCGCCGCGCTCGCTGCGGATCGCCCTCGCCTACGACCTCAAGACCGACTACCTCGCCGCCGGCTTCTCGCCCGAGGCGGTGATGGAGTTCGACGACGACGCCACCGTCGCGGCGCTGGCCGGCGCCCTGACCGCGCTCGGCCATCGCGCCGAGCGCGTCGGGCGCGGCGTCGAGCTGGCGCGCCGCCTGGCCGCGGGCGAGCGCTGGGACCTGGTGTTCAACTTCGCCGAGGGAGTGAGCGGCCGTTCGCGCGAGGCGCAGGTGCCGGCGCTCTGCGAGCTGTTCGAGCAGCCGTACACCTTCTCCGACCCGCTCACCGCGGCGCTGACCCTCGACAAGCCGCTGGCCAAGCGCGTCGTGCGGGACCTCGGCCTGCCGACGGCGCCGTTCGCGGTGGTCCACCGCTGCGAGGAGGCCGACGCGGTCGACCTGCCGCTGCCGCTGTTCGTCAAGCCGATCGCCGAAGGCAGCTCGAAGGGCGTCAGCCAGAGCTCGAAGGTCACCCGCCGCGAAGACCTGCGCGGCCGCTGCGCCGAGCTGATCGCCGCTTTCGGCCAGCCGGTGCTGGTCGAGACCTACCTGCCGGGCCGGGAGATCACCGTCGGCATCGTCGGCAACGTCGGCGCCGTCGGTGCTGCCGGCGGCGCCGGCGCTGCCGGCAATGGTGGCGGGGCGCGAGTGCTGGGCACCATGGAGGTGACCTTCGTCCACGGCAGCGATCGCGAGTTCTACACCGCTTTGAACAAGGGAGAGTTCGAGGAGCGGGTCGGCTACACCCTGCTCGACGGCGAACCGCTCGCGGCGCGCGCCCGCGAGATCGCACTCGCCGCCTACGCCGCGCTCGGCTGCCGCGACGCCGGGCGGGTCGACCTGCGCTGCTCCGAAGACGGCGAGCCCTGCTTCCTGGAGATCAACCCGCTGCCAGGCCTGCATCCGACCCGCTCGGACCTGCCGATCATGTGCGCCCTGGGCGGAGTCGAGTACCAGCGCCTGGTGGGGGAGATCGTCGACGCGGCGGCAAGGAGATGGGGTCTATGGAGCTGAAGGCGCGGGTCGACCGGGCCGGGTGGTCTCGCGGTAGTGGGTCGATTTCCCTCGGCGTCCCTTTGGGCGAGGGGCCAAAGTCCCCCGCCCCCGCAGTCTCGGCCCCTCGCCCAAAGGGACGCCGAGGGAAATTGACCCACTACCGGTCTCGCCTGGGCAAGGTCGCGCGCGTCATCGTGGCCCACAACCCGGTGGGCCCGGCGGACGACCCTTCGACCTCGGACGTCCTGGCGCAGATCGAGCTGGTGGCGGGGGCGCTGGCCGAGCTCGGGGTCGCGGTGACGCGGCTCGCCATCGCCGACTGGCGGATCTGGGAAGACCTCCAGCGCCTCGGCGCGGCGCAGGGGCGCGACGGCCCCGGCGCCGCCGGCAGCCGGCGGACCGCCGCACCGGCGGCGCTCGCTCCGGGGACCGTGGTGTTCAACCTGGTCGAGGCGCCGCCCGGCATGCCCGGCGTCCACCCGGCGACCGCCGCGGCGCTCGAGCTGCTGGGCCTCCCCTTCTCCGGATCGAGCGCGGCGGCCCTCTGGCTGTCGACCGACAAGCTGGCGACGCGGGCGCTGCTCGCCGCCGAGGGCGTGCCGGTCCCCCCCGGCGGACGGCTGGATCACCTCGGCGATCCTGGCCCCTGCGGCGCGGAGGTGCTCGACCGCGTGCCGCCGCCGTGGATCCTGAAGCCGGCCTACGAAGACGCCTCGCTCGGCCTGGACGGCGACGCGGTGTGCGCCACCCGCGCGGCGGCCCTGGCGCGCGCGGCCGAGCTGCTGCGCCGCTTCCCGGGCCAGCCGCTGGTCGTCGAGCGCTACCTCCCCGGCAGGGAGCTGAACGTCTCGCTGCTGGCGGCGCCCCGACGCGATCAGCGCGACCCGCGCCATCCGCGCCATCCGCCGATGGTCCTGCCGGTGGCGGAGATCGAGTTCGTCGACTACCCGCCCGGCATGCCGCGGATCGTCGGCTACGAGGCCAAGTGGCAGCCGGAGTCCTTCGCCTACACCCACACCGTGCGGCGCTTCCCGCGCGAGGCCGCCGCCGCGCCGCTGCTCGCCGAGGCGCGCCGTCTCGCCCTCGCGGCCTGGCACGCCTGCGGCCTCTCCGGCTACGGCCGCGTCGACCTGCGCCTCGACGAGCGCGGCGTTCCCCACGTGTTGGAGGTCAACGCCAACCCCTGCCTGGCCGCGGATGCCGGCTTCATGGCGGCCGCCGAGCAGGCCGGCCTGACCGCAGCCGAGGTGATCTCCCGCATCCTGGCGGACGCCGTCGCGCGGCATCGCGGCGATCGCCGGGAGCGCGTTGATCGCCGGGAGCGGGTCAACCGCCTCGCTCGCGTCGATCGCCTCGCTCGCATCGATCCCCGGCAGGACGCTCCTGCCCCCTCCCTGCCCCTCGCCGGGGGAGTTGCGTTACAGCGGACTTCCTGACCGCGAGGCGGGGGCATGAGGATCGCGATCCTCGGGGCGGGCGGAGTCGGCGGCTACTACGGCGGGCTGCTCGCCCGCGCCGGCCATCCGGTCGCGATGCTGGCCCGCGGCGCCCACCTCGAGGCGCTCCGGCAGCGCGGCATCGAGGTCCGCATGCCCGGCGAGACGTTCACGGCGGCCGTGGCGGCGACCGACGATCCGCGGCAGCTGGGAGAGATCGAGCTCGCGATCCTCGCGGTCAAGAGCTACTCGCTGCCGGAGATCGCGCCGGCGGTCCGGCAGGTGGCGGCGGCCGGCGCGATCATCCTGCCGCTGCTGAACGGCGTCGAGGTGAACGACCGGTTGGCGGCGGCGGGCGTGCCCCTCGACCGTCAGCTCGGCGGCCTGAGCCGGATCAGCGCCGCCCGCATCGGTCCGGGCGTCGTCGAGCGCCGCAGCCCCTTCCAGCAGGTCGTCGTGGGCGAGCTGGCCGGCGGCATCTCCGAGCGCGCCGAACGCATCGCCGGCATGCTGCGCGACGCCGGCGTGGAAGGCGCCCGGGCCTCGGCCGACATCGTCGCCGACCTCTGGCGGAAGTTCGCCTTCATCGCCACCATGGCCGCCGCCTGCGGCCTGGCCCGCTCGGCGGTGGGACCGCTGCGGAAGACGCCGCTGGGGCATCTCCTGATCGAGCGGTCGGTCGGCGAGGTGGTCGCCCTGGCGCGGGCCCGCGGCGTCGCGGTGGACGCGGACGAGGAGGAGAAGGTCGTCAAGATCATCGACTCGGTGCCCGAGACGATGAAGCCGAGCTTCCTCCACGACCTCGAGTCGGGCGGCCCGACGGAGCTCGACGACCTCAGCGGCGCGGTCGCCCGCCTCGGCCGGCAGGCCGGGATCGAGACGAAGGTGCACGACACAGCGGCGGCGGCGCTGGCGGCGCCATCGCCGGTGGCACCCGTGGCCTAACGCGGATAGGCTCGCCGAGCGGGAGGGCCGCGCGGTGATCGGGGACAAGGGCCATCTCAGCATCGACGTTCGGACCTAAGCTTCGGTTAGTCGCTGTCTGACTTCTGTATACTGTGGCCGCCCGCAACCATGCTTCCGGAGGTGAGAGTGCCATGCATTGCAGAAGACCTGCAGGTCTCCTCGGGACACTCGTCAGCGCCGCCCTCCTATCGGGTCTCCTGGGCTGCTCCCAGCCGGGTGGCGACTCGACGAGGATCGGCGTCATCACCTCGCTGACCGGCAGCCAGGCCGCCTTCGGCGCGGCGCACAAGAATGGCTACTTGATCGCCCTCGACGAGATCAACGCCAAGGGCGGCGTCTTGGGAAAGAAGGTCGAGCTGAATTTCTACGATGACCAGAGCAAGCCCGACCAGGCGGTCCAGGGAGTCTCCAAGCTCTTCGACCAGGACCACGTGCCGGTCATCCTGGGCTCCTATTCCAGCGAGAGCACCAAGGCCATCGTGCCGAGCGTCATCCAGCGACAGGTCCCCCTCATGATTCCCACGGCGACCGCGGACAATGTCCTGGATTCCAAGTCACCTTGGGTGTTCCGTATCTGCGCCGGCGCCGGCGACTACGCCCGAACAACCGTCGAGTTCCTGAAGAGCTCCGGTGCGCCCAAGACGATGGCCATCGTCTACGAGAACACGAACTTTGGGCAGTCGAACATGCGAGCGATGAGCGAGGCGGCCAAGGCGGCGGGGATCACCCTCGTCGCGGTCGAACCCTACGAGGCCAAGTCGCCGGACTACAAGGCGGTGTTGCAGCGGGTGAAGCAGGCGAATCCCGAGGTCATCTACTTCTGTTCCTATCTACTCGATGCGGGAACCCTGATGCGTCAGGCCCACGAGGTCGAGCTCAATCCCAAGTACTACACCTCGGCGGGCACCGGCTTTGCCGCCGCCGAGTTCCCGACTCCCAAAGGCGCGGCCAAGAACGCGGAATATACCTTCTCGGTCTCCCAGTGGCTCCCGGAGTCGCGCTGGCCGGGCGCGAAGGAGTTCGACGCGGAATACGTTCGGAGAACCAAATCGCACCCCGCCTACCATGCCATCGAGGCGTACGAGGCCCTCCAGGTGGTTGTGCAGGCGATCAACGTCGCGCGGACCCTGGACCGGGCGACGATCCGCGGGGCGATCAGGAACCTCGATCTCCGTTCGACGCCGTTCGGGCCGATCAAGTTCGACGCCAACGGCCAGAACCAGCATCCGGTCATGATCACCCAGGTGCTGGGAGGCCGCTATCATGTCGTCTATCCTGCTGATGTAGCGGACGCGAAGCCGGTGATCCCTACCCCCCCTTGGAGCCAGCGTTGATGCGGGCTACGAGAGGGTCCGGTTGATCGTATTCTTCCAAGCTTGTCTCAATGGGCTATTGACCGGCGCGCTCTATGCGCTGATCGGCATGGGGCTGGCGCTGATCTTCGGCGTCATGCGCATCGTGAATTTTGCCCACGGTGCCTTTCTCATGGTGGGCATGTACGTCTCCTACGTCCTGTTCGATCACTTCGGGATCGATCCTTACCTCGGGTTCATCGCGGCCGGACTCTTCCTTTTCCTGTTCGGACAGCTGATCTACCGCTTCCTGATCCGTCCCGTGCGGGATAGGTCCGACTTCATGCAGATCCTGATGACCACAGGGATTGCGCTCATCTTGACGGATGGCGCTCAGCTCATCTTCGGTGCCGACTATCATCAGGTCAACATCCCGCTGGTGAACCGCACGCTGCGCTTTGGTGCGTTTGCCGCTACCGCCGCGTCCCTGCTTTCATTCGTCATCGCGACGGTCTTGATTGCCGGGCTATACCTCTTCGTCACCCGGAGCCTCACTGGACAGGCGCTGCGGGCGATCGCGCAGAACATCGAGGTTGCGCAGCTGGTGGGAATCGACGTCACCCGCATCCAGGGGCTCAGCTTCTGCCTGGGCATCGCGCTCGCCGGCATTGCCGGCGGCCTCCTGCTTCCTGCCCTCTATCTGTTCCCCAGCGTCGGCGACGACTACACCTTGAAGGCTTTCGTCATGGTCGTTCTGGGTGGTATGGGCTCGATCGAAGGGGCGGCCCTGGGCGGCCTGCTGTTGGGAGTTTCGGAAAGCCTCACCAGTCTCTACCTGGGCAACCAGTGGGCTCTGGCCGTGGACTTCGCCGTCTTCCTCGTGGTCCTGTCGCTCAAGCCCAGCGGCATCCTCGGGCGGCAGCGGACATGAGCAGCCTGAGAGGCTGGAAACCGTGGGCGCTCGCAGCCGCCGTGCTGGCGTGCGGCAGTCTCGCGCTGGTCGCGCGGAACGACTACCTGCTCCAGGTCCTGTTCCGCATCGTCCTGTTCGCGGGTCTGGGGCTGGCCTGGAACCTGGTGGGTGGCTTTGCGGGACAGCTATCGCTCGGACACGCGGCTTTCTTTGGCGCAGGCGCCTATGGCTTCGCCCTGTTGAGCGCGGCCTCCACCCCCAGGTGGGTCGCGTTGTTCCTTGCCGCCGTCGTGGCCGCCGCCTTCGCGGGCATCATCGGACGGATCGTCTTCCGGCTTCGCGGCCCCTACTTCACGCTGGCGACCATTGCTTTCGCCGAGGTGCTCCGCTTGAGTGTCACCAATCTGAAGCTGACAGGCGGCGCCATTGGCCTCAGTACTCCGGCGCTGTTTTCCGGGCGCTCGACCTGGGGCATGTTATACCTGTCGGCCATCGCGCTGGCGGTGACGGCATTTGTCATCAACGTCTACGTCGCACGCTCTCGTTTCGGCTATTATCTGATGGCGATCCGGGAGGACGAGGAGACGGCCAGCGCGGTCGGGATCGACACCGCAAGCTATAAGCTACGGTCTCTCCTCATCAGTGCCTTTCTCACCGCGCTGGGCGGCGCCTTGTATGGCAGCGCGTTTCAGTTCATCGTCCCGGATAGCGTACTCACCATCGACATCTCGCTGCAGATGGCGATCGTCACCATGCTCGGCGGCGCTGGCACACTTTATGGTCCAGTCGTGGGGGCGATCATGCTGCTGGGGGCCGCCGAGGTCTTCAAGAACCAGTTCCAGGAAAGTCATCTCCTGGTCTACGGCATCCTGATCGTGCTGGTCGTGTTGTTCCTGCCGGAGGGCGTCGTCGGCGGGCTGCAACGGCGCTTCGGTGGCCGATGACCACACCGCTGCTCGAGCTCCGCAACGTCTCACGCCGATTTGGCGGGCTCAGCGCGGTCAAGAACGTTGCCTTCGCGGTAGGCAACGGCGAGATCCTGTTCCTCATTGGCCCGAACGGCGCCGGCAAGACCACGGTGTTCAATCTCGTCAGCGGGTTCCTCCATCCTGATGAGGGCAGCATCCACCTTGAAGGCCGGGACATCTCGGGGGTGGCCCCGCATGAGGCGGCGCGCCTAGGGATCGGGCGGACGTTTCAGCTGGTCAAGCCCTTGTCCGGCCTGACCGTCCGCGAGAACGTGATGCTGGGCGCCTTCATGCACACCGCGAGCGCGGACCGGGCCGCGGCGGAGGCAGGAGAGATTCTGACCTTCCTGCAGATGGAGCATCTCGCCGCGCAGCCGGCGCGGGGACTGCCGTTGGCCGTGCTCAAGAGATTGGAGCTGGCAAGGGCGCTGGCCACGAGGCCCAAGCTCATCCTCCTCGACGAGATCGTATCCGGATTGACCAGTGGCGAGGCGGTGACGCTGGCGGGTTTGATCCAGCGGCTGCCGGAGCGGGGAGTGAGCGCGGTGGGCGGCGTCGAGCACATGATGCAGGTCGTCATGAAGATCGCGCATCGCCTCGTGGTGCTGGACCATGGCGTCAAGATTGCCGAGGGCAAGCCCGCGGACGTGGTCAGGCTGCCGGCGGTCATCGAGGCCTACCTGGGTCCAAAGTACCGGGAGCTGGCGCAATGAGCGCAGGCGGCCCGCCCTTGCTCGAGCTCGAGCGCGTTACCGCTCATTATGGCGATCTGCAGGCGCTGTTCGGAGTCAGCTTGGAGGTTCAGACGGGCGAGATCGTGACGCTGATTGGGGCCAACGGCGCGGGCAAGACGACGATCCTCAGGATCGCCTCCGGGATCAAGCCACCTTCCAGCGGCGCCGTGCGCTTGGCTGGCGCCGATGTATCCCGCGTGCCCGCGCACGAGATGGTTGAGCGTGGCGTGAGCCACGTTCCGGAAGGCCGCCAGGTGTTCCCCTTCTTGACCGTGGCCGAGAACCTGTCTCTCGGTGCGTACTCACCTCACGCCCGCCCTCACGCCAAGCAATCGCTCGCGGAGCAGCTCGCGCTCTTTCCGCGACTGGCAGAGAGGCTGAAGCAGCTGGCCGGCACGCTTTCTGGAGGCGAACAGCAGATGGTAGCGATCGCGCGCGGCCTGATGGCCCGGCCGCGACTCCTCCTGCTCGACGAGCCTTCACTGGGTCTCGCGCCCAAGATCGTCGAAGAGCTCTATGAGAAGATCGCGACCATACGACGCACCGGAGTCACGCTGCTGCTCGTCGAACAGAACGTGGTCGGCGGCCTCAGCATCGCCGATCGCGGCTATGTGGTGCAGAACGGCGCGATCATGATCGCAGACAGCGCGAAGAACCTCCTCGACAACGAGAGCGTGCGGGAAGCCTACCTGGGGCTGTGAGGGTCCGGGAAATGGGTCGCGGCCGGCGACGCCGCCGGCTCGCTCAGCCGCGCTGGCGCTTCGGGCCCATCCGGCGGATGAGACGGACATAGAGCGGGGAAGGGATCAGCCCGAGGGCGCGGGCCAGCAGGGCCATTTGCCACGGGAACCAGAGCTCGGCCCGCTGCGCGAAGATGGCGCGGCCGATCCTCGCGGCCGCGTCGTCGGTCTCGAGCAGGAACGGCATGGCGAACTTGTTGGGCGCGGTCATCTCGCTCTTCACGAAGCCGGGGAAGACGCAAGTCGTCTTGACCCCGGTCGTGGAGAGATCGACGCGCAGGCTCTCCATGAAGCTGCGCAGGAACGCCTTCGACCCGCCGTAGGCCGCGTTGTTCGGCAAGCCGCGCACCGCCGCGATCGAGGCGATGGCGACCAGGTGGCCACGGTTGCGGGCGAGCATCCCCGGCAGCGCCGCGGTGAGCGTGGCCGCGGCGCCGAGGACGTTGACGCGGAGGATGCGCTCGCAAGCCTCCCAGTCGAACTTCGTGGCGGGGCTGATCTCGCCCGCGCCGGCGTTGGCGACGACCAGGTCGAGCCCGCCGTCCCGCCCGTCGACCTCGACCAGGCGCTCCCGCACCGCCGCCACGTCCGCCACGTCGAGCTCGAGCGGCTCGATCACCCCCCCGGCGCGGGCGGCCTCCTCCCGCAGCGCATCCAGGTTCGCGCGGCGCCGCGCGGCAGCGACCACCGTGACCCCGCGCGCGGCCAGCCACGCGGCCAGCGCCCTGCCGAGCCCGCTCGAAGCGCCTGTGACCAGTGCCCGTCTCAACTGCGCCTCCGCCATCGTGCCCTCCCGCGAAGCGTGTCTCTCGGGCGGGTAGTGGGTCAGTTTCCTCGCGAGGGTCCATCCCTCCTGTCTCCCTTTGGGCGAGGCACCCAAAGTCCAAGGTCGGTTCCCTTGGGACCCCTCGCCCAAAGGGAGGCACGAGGGATGGACCCTCGCGAACTGACCCACTACCCCCGGGCGAGCCTACACCAGGACCGTGCGCGCCCGGTGATACCATCCGCGATGTGAACCGCGAGGACATCCAGGCCTTCGCCGGGCGGAACTGGGCGCTCGTGGAGCAGGCCAAGCGGCGCTTCTGGAGCCAGCGGAAGAAGGCACTCTCGCCCGGCGAAGCGCTTGCAATCGCCGAGGGCTTGCGCCTGCACGTCCGCGCCTTGCGGCCCGATTGGCCTTCGGCGAAGGAGCGCGCCGAGGACCTGGAAGTGCACGCCCGGGTTGCCGCAAGCCTGCGCCGTGTCCGTTGACGCGGTCGACTCGGCAGTGCTGGCGGTGCTGGCGGCAGTCGCTCCCGTCCTGCACCGGAGCGGCGATCGCTGGTACCTGTTCGGCGCCCAGGCCGTCACCATCTGGGGTCGTCCCCGGCTCAGCGCCGACGTCGACATCACCGTAGCGATCGCCGGACCCCCAGACGACTTCGTCGCGGCGACGTTGGATGCCGGCTTCGATCTCCGAATCTCGGACTGGCGGGACTTCGTCGCTCGCACTCGAGTGCTGCCCCTCCTTCATCGCGCCACCGAGATGCCGCTGGACGTCGTCTTTGCAGGCCCAGGCATCGAGGCGGACTTCCTCGGGCGGGCGGTCGTCGTGACTCTCGCAGGCATGGAAGTGCCGGTGATCACCCCCGAAGATCTCATCGTGACCAAGCTGCTGGCCGGCAGGCCGAAGGACGTCGAGGACGTCCGGGGCATCCTCGAGGAGCGGCATGAACGACTGGATCTGGTGCGACTGAGGTCGCTCTTGCGTCTGCTGGAAGAGGCCCTCTCGCGGGGCGACCTCACGCCAGACTTCGAGAGACTCCTGGCCGCGGCGCGGGACAGCTGAAGCGCCGGGCCAACCGCGCTAGGAGCCAGATCGCCGGGCTGACCCTGCAGCGCGACGCCCTGGCCTTTCAGATCCGCGGCGCCCTGGACCCACAGCAGGCCGCGGCGTGGATCGCGCAGGCGCAGACGCTGTTGAACCAGGCTGCTGCCCTGCCCACGCACTAGGTCAGGACGAAGCCTGCCAGGTCGAGCGCCGCTCGCACGGGCGGCGCTCGGCCGCAGATGCCCCTCCAACAGCGAGCCTGCCTGCGCCCGCTGCTCGCGGCAAAGAAGAAGACCGCCGGGTACCACGACACTACCGACCGCCGCTTGACCATGCTTCCGGCGTGAGCTAGCCTTCTAATCGCGGAATTAAGTTCATTCGGTTGGCGGAACCCCGCGGCGGCCGGGCTCCGGGCGGTTCGGAGAGTCCCTGCCGTGGTGTGGCCGCAGTCGTCCGAGCCTGCCGGACGAGGCTAGGCCCTGCGATCGGGACCCGCCTCGGAAAGGGGAACGATGAAGACCCGCCTTGTCGCTGCACTCCCCTCGCTGCTCGTCGTCCTCGTTGCTCTCGTTGCTCTCGTCGCGGCCGGGTGCGCCCACCGGGCGGTCGCGCCGAGCTGGAAGTACGCCGATTTCAAGGAGGTCGGCTTCGATCCCTTCCCCGGCATGGACTTCCAGGGGCGGGACGTGAAGCTGAGCGACGACGACGTCAAGGGCCGGGTGATCTGGAACCTCTGGACGGGCGACAACGCCTCGTTCTGGGACTGGCTCTCGACCCATGGCTTCGGCACCGCCGACCTGCTCAAGGTCGTCACCTCGCCGCGCGACCGGCGCTTCGAGAAGTACGGCCTGTTCAACCAGCCCGGCTTCATGCGGCCGGCGCAGCCCGATCCCTACGGCCTGTACGTCGACGTGCCGCGCGAGGCAAGGTACGACCTCGACGGCAGGATCGACACGCGCACCTATGGCCGCAGCAGCGGCATCATGGGCCTCCGCCTCTTCCCGAACCCGAAGTTCGATGCCGCGGCGAAGGCGAAGTGGGACCCGGACCGCTACTTCCGAGAGCCGGGCTACTACAACGATCAGAAGCTCGTGCGCCCGTACGTCGTCGGCATGGCCTGCTCGTTCTGCCACCTCGGCGCCGATCCGACGAACCCTCCCGCGAATCCCGACGAGCCGGAGTACGCCAACCTGAACGACTACGTCGGACAGCACTTCTTCAAGGTGTGGGAGGTCTTCGGCAACGACCTGGGCGAGGACAACTTCATCTGGCAGTTGCTGCACAGCAACCCACCGGGAACGCTCGACACCTCGTTCATCGCCACCGACTACCTCAACAACCCGGGAGCGATGAACGGCATCTTCAACGTCGCCGGCCGGCTGCAGGTGGCCGTCAACGAGCACGTCACCGGCGGCGCGCTCGACCTGCGGAACGTCCACGATCCGCAGCTCACGCCGCGCGTGCTGAAGGAAGGGGCGGACTCGGTCGGCTTCACGGCCGCCTTGAGCCGCGTGTATCTCAACATCGGCGAGTACTGGGAGGAGTGGACCCGCCACTTCAACCCGCTCGTCGGCCTCGCGAAGCAGTCGCCGATCCGGGTGCGGGACGCGCAGCGGCTGTCACCGCACTGGAACTGGAGCGAGCAGCACGCGCCGGCGCTCGCCCAATACTTCCTCGACGTCGCCCGTCCCCTGAAGCTCGCCACGGCTCCCGGCGGGCAGAAGTACCTGACCGGCGACGAGAAGGTGCTCCGTCGCGGCAGGCTCGTCTTCGCCCAGAACTGCGCGCACTGCCACTCGAGCAAGCAGCCGCCACCGCCCATCCAGCCGAGCTCGCCGGAAGGGCAGAGATGGTTCGAGCAGGAAGTGATGAAGCCGGACTTCCTCGACGGCAACTTCCTCTCCGCCGAGATCCGCGTGCCAGTCACCGTGGTCAAGACCAACGCCGCGCGCTCCGTCGCGTCGAACGCGATCCGCAGCCACGTCTGGGACAACTTCTCGTCGGAGACCTACAAGACGCTGCCGAAGGTCGGCTCGATCCGGGTGTGGGACCCCTTCACCGGCAAGGACGCGCCCTGGGAGGTCCCGGACGGCGGCCGCGGCTACTACCGGCCGCCCTCGCTCGTCGCCATCTGGTGCAGCGCGCCGTTCTTCCACAACAACGCCCTCGGCAAGCCCGTGCCCGCGGTCGACGTCGACTCCCGCATGGCGGCGTTCAACGACGCGATCGAGAAGCTGCTGTGGCCCGAGAGACGCCTCGGCAAGGACTCGATCTGGCGCACCACCGCGGAGAGCTCCATCAAGATCCCGAAGTCCTACTTGGCCTGGGCGGGTGATCTCGCCGATGCGGACGGGTTCATCCACGTCGGACCCATCCCGAAGGGGACCCCGATCAATCTCATCGCCAACACCAACCTCGAACCGCGCGGGCTGAGCCAGCAGGCGGACCTCGTCCGCCTGCTCCACAACACCCTGAAAGCGCTGCGCGACGTCAAGGAGAAGGGGCTCACCGGCGACCAGGCGACGCAGCGCCTCCTGACCCTCGTCCCCGATTTCTACAAGCTCAACTCGTGTCCCGACTTCATCGAGGACGAGGGCCACTACTTCGGCACCGACCTCCCCGATCGCGACAAGCGCGCGCTGATCGAGCTCGTGAAGACCTTCTGAGGGGGATGAGGATGCCGAACGATCCGCAGCATCCCGACTTCGACTACATCGTCGTCGGCTCGGGCGCCGGCGGCGGGCCGCTGGCATGCAACCTCGCCAAGGCCGGCTACAAGGTCGGCCTGATCGAGGCGGGGCAGGAGCCCGACACGACCTCCTATCCGGTGCCGGTCTTCCACACCTACGCGTCCGAAGATCCGGCGATGTCGTGGGACTTCTTCGTCCAGCACTACACTCAGAACCCGCAGCGCGACTCGAAGTACCGCGCCGACAAGGGCGGGATCTTCTATCCCCGCGCCGGGACCCTCGGCGGCTGCACGGCGCACAATGCCATGATCACCGTCTACGGCCATGGCAGCGACTGGGACCACATCGCACAGCTCACCGGCGATCCGTCGTGGGCGTCGGACAAGATGCGCGCCTACTTCGAGCGCCTCGAGTCCTGCGGCTACGTGCCGCGGCCCGGCGCCGGCCAGCCGAACCCGACGCGCCACGGCTGGGACGGGTGGCTCCACACCACCGGCCCCGAGCTCTCGCTCGTCTTCGGCGACCTGGCCCTGATCGAGACCATCCTCGGCGCCATCGCCGGGGCGTGGAAGGAAGGGCTCACCGGTCCGCTGCCCCAGCTCCCCCAGGACCCCAACGACTGGCGGACGCCGCAATTCGAAGGCATCTGCTTCGCGCCCGCCGCGACCCTCGGCGGCCGCCGGGTGAGCACGCGCGAGCTGATCGATCAGACGCGCGCCGCGCATCCGCAGCAGCTCGTCGTCAAGATGAGCAACCTGGCGACGAAGGTCCTCTTCGACGCCGCCATGCGCGCGATCGGAGTCGAGTGCTGGGAAGGCCAGCACCTCTACCAGGCCGACCCGCAGGCCGTCGCCAATCCGCAGGTCGACGACGACTACGACGTCGTCCGCTACTACTGCTCACGCGAGGTGATCCTCGCGGGCGGAGCGTTCAACTCGCCGCAGCTGCTGATGCTCTCCGGCATCGGGCCGCGGGCGCACTTGGAGCAGCTCGGGATCGCCTTTCTCCTCGACCGGCCGGGCGTGGGCACGAACCTCCAAGACCGTTACGAGGTCGGCGTCGTCACCGAGATGAAGCAGGATTGGAAGCTGCTCGCCGGCGCGACCTTTGCGCCGCCGCTGCCGAACCAACAGGGCGATCCCTGCTACGTCGACTGGCAGAACGGCAAGGGGGTGTACACGACCGGCGGCGCCGTCCTGGGCATCATCAAGAAGTCGGCGCCGGAGCGCCCCGACCCCGACCTGTTCATCTTCGCTCTCCCGGGCAAGTTCGATGGCTACTTCCCCGGCTACTCGCAGGAGGTCGAGCGGACGAAGAACTACCTGACCTGGGCGATCCTCGCGGCGCACACCAACAACACCGCCGGCACCGTGCGCCTGCGCTCGGCGAGCCCGCTCGACAGCCCCGAGATCCACTTCAAGTACTTCGACGAGGGGAACGACACACAGGGGACCGACGCCGAGGCGGTGGCGAACGGCGTCGAGTTCGTGCGGCGGATCTCGGAGAAGAGCTCGGCCATCAAGCGGGAGACCGTCCCCGGACCCGCCGTAGGGACGCACGCCCAGGTCGTCCAGTTCGTCAAGGACAACGCCTGGGGCCACCACGCCTCGTGCACCAACCCGATGGGCCCGGCCACGGATCCGAATGCCGTCGTCGACAGCAACTTCCGCGTCATCGGGACCCAGAATCTCCGCATCGTGGACGCCTCGGTCTTCCCCCGCATCCCCGGCTTCTTCATCGTCACCCCGATCTACATGATCGCCGAGAAGGCCAGCGACGTGATCCTCGCCGACGCGAGGCGGTGAGGGCGCCCCCCGTCCTGTCTCCGCGGCGGCGTTCCTCGGATCAGACTCCCTGCAGCAGCTCCAGCAGCTCGGCGCGGGTGAAGATCTTCGCGAGCGCCGGATCGTCGTGCTGCACGACGCTGTCCATCAGCCGGCGCTTGCGTTCGATGATCGCGGACACCTTCTCTTCGAGCGTCCCTTCGGTGAGCAGCTTGAACACCTGCACGGCGCGGCGCTGGCCCAGGCGGTGCACGCGGTCGGTCGCCTGGTCCTCGCGGGCGGCGTTCCACCAGCGGTCGTAGTGGATGACGGTCGAGGCGGCGGCGAGGTCGATGCCGATGCCGCCGGCGCGCAGGCTGCCCAGGAAGACTCGGCAGCCGGGCTCGCGGCGGAAGCGCTCGAGCAGCGCGCCGCGAGCGGCGGCGCCGCCGCTCGCACCGGTCAAGATCACGTAGCCGACGCCCAGGCTCTCCAGGTGGCGCCGCATGAGCGTGATCATGCCCAGGAACTGAGTGAAGACGACCACCTTCTGGCCGCTCTCCAGACACTCCGACAGCAGCTCGCGAAAGAGGTCCCACTTGCCGGATGCGAAGCTCTCCGCCTCGTCCAGCCGCCGCAGCGCGAGCGCGGGGTGGTCGCAGATCTGCTTGAGGAGCTGGAGCAGCGCGAAGACGTGGATGTAGGGCAGCGGCTCCCGGGCCGCCGTGATGGCCCGCGTCAGCTCCGCGCCGCGCCCGCCCACCGCCTCCCGGTAGAGCCGCACCTGCTCGGGCGACAGCACGCAGGTGCGCAGGTCCTCGATCTTCTCCGGCAGCTCGTCGAGCACCGCCTGCTTCAGGCGCCGCAGGACGAACGGTGCGACGAGGCGCCTCAGCTCGCCGCGCGCGCTCTCCTCCTCCTCGTCCTGCCGCCGCCGCGCCGCCTCGGCGCCGGCGGCGGGCGTCGCCTGCGGCACGGGCAGCGGCAGCGGCAGCGCGAGCGGGCTCGACTCCCGCTCTGCACCCTCGGCGTCGAGCGCGCCTTCGGGCCGGCGACGCGCGAACGCCGGGTGGTTGCCCAGGTATCCCGGCAGCACCAGCTCGAAGAGCGCGCGCAGGTCGTCGAGCGAGTTCTCGATCGGCGTGCCAGTCAAGCCGAGCTTGACGTCGGCCCGTAGCCCCTCGGCCGCCTGGTATGCCTTGGTGCCGGGGTTCTTGAGATACTGCACCTCGTCGAAGACCGCCACCGCGAAGGCCGTCCCGGCAAGCTCCGGAGCGTCGCGCAGCAGCACGCCGTAGGAGGTGACGACCACGTCGCCGGCCCCGAGGCCGGATGGGAGGGCGCGCTGCACGCCGTGATGGATGAGCGCCCGCAGCCCGGGGGCATGATCGCGGAGCTTGTCGCGCCAGTGACTGATGACGCTGGTCGGGCAGACGACCAGGCAGGGCGCGTCGACGGCCCGCTGCTCGGCGAGGGCGACGAGCAGCGCCATCGCCTGGTGGGTCTTGCCGAGGCCCATGTCGTCACAGAGCAGGCCGCCGAGCCGGTTCTCGCACAGGAAGCGCAGCCAATCGAGCCCGATCCGCTGGTAGGGGCGCAGCTCCGACCGCAGCCCCGCGAGCGGCGGCAGCGGCAGAGCCGGGCGCAGCTCGAGCAGGCCGCCGAGGCCGGCAGCACCGGCAACCGGCAGCGACACCGGCTTGCCGACCGCCGCCTGCCAGCGCAGCAGCTCGCTCGCCGACAGGCGGATGGCGTCCGGTCCGTGGCCGCCGGGGGCGGACGCGGCGGCGAGCTCCTGCTCGACCCGGCCGGCCAGCCGGTCGAGGTGGCCGAAGGCGGGGGCGTTGAGATCGATCCACCCCTGTGCGATCTCGACGAACGGCAGGCCGTCGCGCCGGGCACGCAGCAGCTCGGCGAGCGAGACCGATTCGTTGTCGAAGCCGTAGCGGATCGACAGCCAGTACCAGCTCCGCTCGAGCGCCTCGCCGGCGATCGCGACCGAGTCGAAGTCGCGCAGGAGCCGGCGGTGGCGCAGCGGCCCGTCGAGGACCAGGGAGCCCGCTTCCCAGGCCTGGTTGTTCTCGGCCAGCAGGCTCGGGACCTGGCTGCGGGTCAGTCTCATCTCGATCGGGGCGCGGAACTTGCGCTCGCGTCGCGCGCTTTCCAGCTCGGCGAGGATGCCGAGCTCCCGAAGGTAGACGAGGTCGCCGTAGCGGAACCGCTCGAGCTCCGCGGAGCGGAAGTAGCGCTCCTCGCCCGAGGCCTGGATCGCCGCGATGGCGGGGCGCACCACGACCTCGGAGAGATCGAACCGGGTCTCCTGGGTGACGTGGAAGATCGAGCGCAGCGGCAGCGGGTGGATCGCCAGGTCCCGCTGCCCGGGAAACTCCCGGGACAGCAGCGCAAGCGCCGCGCGCACCTTGCCGCGCGGCACTGAGACCTCGGCGAGCGGCTGGTCGCCCCGGCGGCAGGTCAGGGTGAAGCGGCCGCTCTCCTGGTCGACGGCCGGATGGAAGGTGCAGGCGTCGCGCCCCAGCTCGCGCACGCAGTGATAGGCCAGCCGGTGCCAGAAGCTCTCCTCCCAGCTCAGGCGCTCGGTCTTGGCTCCCATCTTGGCCAGCGCCCGCTCGTCGGGGGTGAGCTGGAAGAGCGCGAGCCGCGCCAGCAGCCCGGCGCGGTCGAAGGTGCGGCCGTCACTGCCGGTCTTGCCGGTCCGTTCCAGGAAGCGCAGCTGGGCGGGCGAAGGGTCCAGGTAGCGGGCCAGCTCCTCGCCGGACGCCGAGGTGACGCGGATCTCGGCCCCCTCGCCGTCCCCGCGGCGCCGGCTCACCCGCACCTCGCCGCACGGCTGGGCGCCGCCTTCCTGGAGCAGCCGCACGAGGCGGTACCAGATCGTGGCCGGGAAGGCCGTCTCCCAGTGGGCTTCCGGAGCCGCACCCTCGGGCCGGCCGTCGCCCTCGTGCTTCAGCTCGGCCAGGGCCCGGTCGAGCTGGCGCAGGTGCTCGCAGGCACGGGTGCGGCTCGCCCTGCAGTTGCACGAGCGCAGCGGCTCGCGGCTCCCCGCCACCTGCCGCACCCAGATCGCGGTCTCGGCAGCCGCCTGGCCGGCCGGCAGGCCCGCGGGCTGGCCCGCCGGCACGAGGCCGATGCCGGCGCGATGGAATTCGAGGTGAGCGAAGGCGGCCATCGACCAGAGTGTGGGAGGTCCGGACGGCCGCAGAGCCTACCATTTCCGGAGACGCCCGCGCCGGCTTCGGCTATAGTCGCCGACGGTGGAGAATCTCTACTTCGAGCTGACTCGAGAGCTGAATGCGGAGGGCCCCATCGCCGCGCTCGCCTCCGGCCAGGCCGTAGTCTTCTACCGCCTTGCCATGATGAGCAAGGACGGCGACTGGATCCTGATGGAGACGCCGGCGGCATGCCGGCGGGCGCTCGACGTGCTCACCCGCCACGGCGCCCGCTACAGGCCCGGCGCTCCGCTCGACGTCCGGTGGCTGGCGGCCGGCTGGTCGAGCCATTTCGAGTTCTTCGATCCCAAGGGCCGCCGCATCCGCTGCGATTTCCTGACGCGGCCTCCCCGCGTGCCCGTCGAAGAGGTGTCAACACTCTTCACCGCGACCGCGGCGCCGACGCTGGTCGTGCCGATCGAGTCCCTGATCCGCATGAAGCAGACCCAGCGAGCCAAGGACTACCCGATCATCGGCGAGCTCGCCCGGATGCTCCCTCCCGAGCGAGAGATCGAGCTGACGACCGACCCCGATCGGATCCTCGCGCTGGCGCCCCACCACGGCGGAGGCTCGAGGCGCCGGGCGGTTCAGGCCGCTCGCGAGGGCCGCTCACGTGACGAGGTCGTCGTCGAGCTGGCACGAGAAGCCGACCGGATGCAAGCCGAGGACCGTGCGCGCCTCGAGCGCTTCCGCGCCGCCGCGGAGCCCTTCCTGCGGCAGTTCCAGGCCTCCGGCATCGCCGATCTGGAGCTACCGGAAGCACACCAGCGCGCCGTCGACCTCGCCCTGCGCACTCTGCCCCTCGATCCCCTCGCCACGGGAGGTCCGAGCGATGGAAATGCTCAGTGAGGACGACCTCAACCTGCGGCAGATGACCCCGGAGGAGCTCGATCTCGCCTGGGACCTCTGGTTCGATCTCGCGCAGGCGACGAACGACTTCGATCCACCGTACACCCATGGGGCGTTCGTCCTCTGCCAACCGCAGCCGGCAGGCAGTCCGGTCGCCGAAGCGCTGGAGGGGATGAGCGCTCCGGCAGGCCGCACCTGAACTGGGCTTGCCGATGCCGCTCGGGGCGCCCGTGACCAGCGCCCGTCGATGGGGTGCCGTCGTTCATGATCTCCCCCACGTAGACCCTATTCGCTGGAGGATCAAGGCTTGTGCAGGTGCCTGTCGTCCGCCTCGGCTTGGGCCAGGTCCCGCGCTGCCTCTTCGATCCTGCCCCGCAACCATTGCTGCGCATGCTCGATGTGCAATCGCAGCCGGCGGAGGTCGGCAGGGCCGCGCAACAGCTCGGCCTCGAGCTCCCGGCGGTACTGCTCGAGCCGTTGCTCCTCCTGGGCTGCCTCGGCCCGCGGCCCACCGGTCAGAACGAAGCGGAAACGACGCTCGAACGAGTGCCTCCAGGCGAGGAGGTCGATGCAGAGCTGCCCCGGCAGCCCGGGGATTCGGGCCAGGGCCGCCGATTCCACGTCCGCGGCGGTCTCGATGCCGTACGAGCGCAGCGTGGCGCGCCGGCCCTCGTCGAGGCCGGCGAGGCGGGCGCGCTCGATCGGGAACTGGCGCAGGAACGTCCGCAACTGCGGGACGGAAGGATGGAAGGTCGATCCCTCCGGCCGCTGCTGGCGCAGGTGAGCAAGCTCGAGGTACTCCCGCCGATGGCGCTCGAGCTTGCGCACGAGCTCTGAAAAGGCCTGGGGACCCGCCTCGGTCTGCCAGCGCGCCGTGAGCGCGCGGATATGCTGCTGCGCCGCTTCCACCCTCGCGGCGGCCTGCCGCCGCGCTACCTGAAAATACCCCCAGGAGAGGGCGGCGAGGGCGATCGCGCCGATGAGCTGCAACCCCCATTTTGCCAGCCCTTCGTGGCTCGCCACGATTGCAAGGGCGACGAGCGGCGTGACCCCCACCATCGCGAGCTGCTGCCAACGGGCGCGTAACGAAGGCCGCGGGATCCCGACCGTGATCGTTGCCCGTCCGGGCACCGGCGGCGGCGGCACGGCGACGATCTGCTCCCAGGCGCGCTGCAGGTCCAGGGTCGCGGCAGCCCCCCACGGACGCAGCCTCAGGAGATCGAAGAACGACGTCCGGGCGGCCGCTTCGAGCGGACACCACGGACAGGCCGGCATGCCGCGCCAGTACTCGTGGGCGGGGTTGACCGGGCAGGCGCGCAGCTCGCCTCCCAGCCGCGTCAGCGGGCCGATCCAGTCGGCAGCTGCCGGCCGGCCGCCGTCGCGCATGCCTTCGCCCGCAAAGGCCCGCTCGAAGAGCGCCGCCGGCAGAGGCGACGCGATGGCGAGCGGCGGCGTCGCCGGCGGCGGCTGCATCTGGTGACGGGCGGCCGCGACGCCGTAGGCGAAGCGGAGCTCGCGGATGGCCTTCTCGAGCGGCAGGTCGCCGGCGCCCGAGAACCTGCCGGAGAAGGGATGACGGCCGAGGAACAACAGCTGGAAGATGAGGACTGCCAGTCCGAAGGCATCGTGGTTGGGCGTGCGCGGCACCCGCAGCGAGCCGCCCTGCAGCTCCGGCGGCACGTAGGGGCCGACTCCCACGTTGCACAGGAAGAGCCGTTCGCCGTCTCTCACCTGGAAGCTGTCGCAATCGATCAGCGCCACCGTGGCCCGCTCCGAGACCAGGACGTTGCCCTGGTTGACGTCGGCGACCACGTGCCCGTGCTCGTGGATGGCGGCGAAGCTGCGGGCAAGATTGGCCGCGGCGGCGATCAGGAACCCCCACGACGCCTCCGGGAAATGGGTGTGGCGGCTCTTCGGGCTGTAGAGGAGGTGGATGGGCCGGCCGGACACCCGCGGCATGAGCAGCCCGCGCACCGGGCCGTCGCGTCCCAGGCGGAGGACGCCGAGCGGCCAGGCGGTCAGCCGCAGGAGGCGCTCGGTGCGCAGGCGCGCCATCGCCAAGAGCTTCGCCTCTTGCTCCGGGTCAGGCGCGACGTGGTAGATCTTGGCCACCTGGCCGACGTGGCCTGCCACTTCGAAGACGGCCCCCTCGCCGCCCTTGCCGATGCGGGCCCCGAGATCCAAGGGCCTGCCGTCTTCGCCGTAGAGGTTGGCGCTGACGCGGCCCATCAGGCGTCGGGCTGGCCTGCCGCACGGACGGCGAGCATCAGGGTCTTGTCGTCGTCGGTGCGGTCATTGACCCGCGGCGAGTCGAGGAAGGCCGCCAGCGAGCCCGACAGACCGTCCGGATCGGCGCCGGAGACGGCGGCGCCCGCGGCGCCCGCGGCGTGCAGCGGCGACAGCATCGATTGGAAGAAAGGGACGTATGCCCGCTGCCCGGCGTAATCGAGCGCCAGGCGCTGCAGCCCGTCGGAGAACAGCGCCAGCTCCTCGATGCGGCGGTCGACCAGGGCCCACTGCAGGTGCTCGGCCGCATGCGGCTCGCCGGCAAAGAAGGTGACGTTCTCGTACTCGTCGTGGGCCGGCCAGAAGACGCAGTCGTACCCTTGGCCCGGCGGCTCGGCGCCGACCACCATGGCGCCGTCCCCGACCTGAAAGAAGGCGGCGCAGTCCTCCGCCACCACCGCGGTCAACAGCGTGCTCGCGAAGTCGCGGGGCGCGAGCCCCTCGCTCGCCGCGAGCCGCGCCGTCTCGGCGCCCAGCCCTGCCAGCCAGGTCTCGACGCGGCCGCGATCGATGTCCCGCGGCCCGGCGCCTCCCGCCAGGAGCGAGTCCACCGCGCCGAGGGCGAAGGCACAGGCGAGGCGGGCGCCAGCCTCCGCCCGGCTGGCGCTGCCAGCGCCGTCCGCCAGGACAGCGATCAGCACCGGGGCCGCGGCCGCGCCGCCGTCGAGAACGCGCCACAGGTGCGCGTCCTGGCATCCGAGGCCCAGCCGTACGTGCGCGGCCCCGGCGACGGAGGCGGCGGCGACGCGCCAGCCGGCACGGCTCATCCCGCGTGCGCCCATCCCTCCGGGGTCGCGGGGTTCTGCAGCGGGACGTCGTCGCCGGGCGTGGAGCGCGACACCGTTGCCAGGGAGTTGGAGAGCCACGAGAAGAGGTCGCGGAAGCGCAGCCCCTTGAGCTTGAGTGGATCGCGCACGGAGATCTTGGCCAGCTTCGCCATGTTCGCGCCTTCGACGCCGACGGCGAAGAACATGAACGCCTTGCCCTGCTCGCCCTCGTGCACCAGGCGGGCGGCGGTCGACCAATCGTCCGTGGGTTCGCCGTCGGTGATCAGGAACACCCAGGGCCGGTAATAGGAGACGCCGTTCTGCTTGTAGACCTGCTTGCGCTCGCGGACGAGGTCGAGACCGGCCGCGATGGCGGCTCCCATCGGCGTGTCGGAGGCGGCCTCGAGCGTCGGCGCCTGGAACAGGTCCGCGGTCACGAAGTCACTGACCGTCCTGACGGGGCCGAAGGCGATCACACCGACTTCCACGCGCTTGAGGGCCATGCTGTCGGCGAGCAGCTCGTCCCGGAACGTCAGCAGGCCCTGGTTGAGCTCCGCGATCGGCGCGCCCTGCATCGATCCCGAGGTGTCGAGCAGGAGCAGGCAGGGACAGCGCGGCTCGGGGTTCTCCGCGAACTCCGCTGCGGCGAACGGAACCTGGTCGGGTTCGGGCATAGGCCTCCTCGATGGTTTGCTCATCCACTATACCAGGGCCGCCGGTCGCAACCCCTTGGATGCTGGAAGTCACCGTCTGGTTGCCCCGCCCCTGCTGGCATGCGCGATCGCCGCCGCGCGCCTTCGGCCAGGGCGGCGGGCCTTGGGCGCGCGCTGGCCATGGCGCGAAACCTTCCGGAGCCAATCCCCGTAGGAGAAAGGGAACGCACGCTCAGGAGCCCCCCATGAATGCCAGCTGCCTGCTCGGTCCTTGTTGCCGCCTGCTCGCTCTAATCTCCCTTGCGTTGCTCTCAGCCGGCGCCGCGGCCGCGGCGCCGCAGGTCCCGGCCGATCCCGGAGCCGCCCAGGCCCAGGAGGCCCTCGAGCAGGCCCGCCTCGCCTACCGCGACGCCGGCGCCTTCCGCGAGATCATGGAGCTGACGCTCACGCTCCCCGACGGGCGGCATGAGAAGCGGCGCACCGAGTACGGCGTCGACCCGGCGGGAGGGGCCTTCCTGTCCCTGTCCCACGGTCAGGGAGAGATCTTCCGCATCGTGGCCCAGTCCGGGCGGATGGTCGCCACGCAGCTGCATGTCGATCAGCACTATGCCGAGGTGCCGTACCAGGGCGACTTCGCCGCCGCTTTGCGCGAGCTGGGCGGCGACCAGGCCCAGCTGGCGGCGCCGCCGGCGGTGGTGGCGCGGCAGGGAGCCAGCCGGGACGACTTCCTGGCGGCCTTCCGGCTCGGGGTCCTGGCGCCGCTCACCATCGCCGGCTACCACCCGCCTGCGGCCGGGGACAGCGCGCGGATCGATCTGCAGGCCGCCAACGGGCGGGTGACGGTCGAGCTCGACGCCTCCTCCCACTTGCTGCGGCGCATCGAGGCCACTCTGGGCGAAGGCCCGCAACAGGTGCGGGCGTCCGGCAGCTTCACCTTCACCGCCTGGGGAGCGCAGCCCGCGCTTGCCTGGCCCAACTTCGCCGGGCGCACCGCGGTGCGCACGCTGGCGGCGCTTGACGAGACGGCCTTCCCTCTGGGCCAGCCGGCGCCGAGAGTCACGCTGCGGGCCCTGGATGGGGAGGTGGTGCATCCCAGCGAGCTACCGGGCGTGGTCGTGGTGCTGGACTTCTGGGCCACCTGGTGCGTTCCCTGCTGGACCGCCCTCGGCCATACCTCCGAGCTCGCGGCCTGGGCGCGCGGCTCGGGCCTGCCGGTCAAGGTCTTCGCCGTGGACACCCTCGAGACCGACGCCGGCGTCGAAGCGCAGGCCCACCGCGCGATGGAGTTCCTGCGCGCCAAGAAGCTCGATCTGCCGGTCCTGCTCGACGTCGGCGGCGAGGCCTTCGGCGCCTTCCACAATCCCGGCCTCCCCAGCCTCGTGATCCTCGACCGTGACGGCCGCCTCGCCCGCTACCACTCCGGATTGCTGCCGGACATGGTCGCCACCG
>Ga0210384_10002257_pt1 | contig 23864 bp, 32 predicted proteins | sample IncBWH2MmetaG_FD_160574 | JGI IMG/M metagenome (GOLD analysis project Ga0210384, IMG submission 160574) | Forest soil microbial communities from Barre Woods Harvard Forest LTER site, Petersham, Massachusetts, United States - Inc-BW-H-2-M | ecosystem: Environmental > Terrestrial > Soil >...
GTTGCGACTGACGATCTACGGCTTTGATCAGTCTCTGATGAACGCCAGCAAGTCGGCGTTGATCGTCTCCGCCTGTGTTGTCGGCATGCCGTGCGGGAAGTCCTTGTAGGTTTTCAGCGTTCCGTTCTTCAACAGCTTTGCCGACAGCGGCCCCGCGGCGACATAGGGAACGATCTGATCGTCTTCGCTATGCATCACCAATACCGGGACGGTGACCTTCTTGAGGTCTTCGGTGAAATCAGTCTGCGAGAAGGCGACGATTCCGTCGTAGTGCGCCTTCGCGCCGCCCATCATGCCTTGACGCCACCAGTTCTGGATGACGGCCTCGGAGGACTTCACGCCAGGCCGGTTGTAGCCGTAGAAGGGGCCCGCAGCCACGTCGCGATAGAAGCCTGAGCGATTGGCCGCGAGCGCCGTTTGAAAGTCGTCGAAGACCTTCTTCGGCAGACCGGTCGGATTGGCATTTGTCTTTAGCATCAGCGGCGGGACTGCACTGATGAGGGCGGCCTTCGCGACACGGCTCTCGCCATGCTGTCCCAGATAATGCGCTACCTCACCCCCGCCGGTGGAATGGCCGACGTGAATGGCGTTCTTCAGATCGAGATGCGCGGTCAAGGCCGCAAGATCGGCGGCGTAGTGATCCATATCATGGCCGTTGCCCACCTGCGTGGAACGTCCGTGGCCGCGCCGGTCATGGGCGATGACGCGATAGCCACGATTGAGGAAGAACAGCATCTGCGCGTCCCAGTCATCGGACGACAGCGGCCAGCCATGGCTAAAGACGATCGGCTGCCCGTGTCCCCAATCCTTGTAGAAGAGTTCGACGCCGTCCTTGGTTCTAATGAATGGCATGGCAGCTCCTATCTAGGGATCCGAGTTTCGGATGTGCTCAGCCGTCCTTGTTAGAGGCGTCCGGGCCGGGCGCCGGCGTTGTTGGCTGAACATTTCCGCAAGAACCCGCTAGCCGCCTTCAGGGCATGCGCCGGTCGAGCGAGCGCCGCCCCTGCCCCTTTCGGCAAGAATGTAAAAGCTGGCCGCTCACGGCTGCAACCATTGTGGCTCCGCATTCGTCTACGAAATGGCGCCCCACGATGGGCGAGATTGCACGAGTCCACCGGTGCGCGGATCTAAGAGGAGACATCGAATGAGTCACGCAATTGCGGTGGCAGCAACGGGTGCAATCCTAGTTCTCGGACTGTTCGCCGGCTGCGCGACTCGGCCATCAACCCCGATGGTGTACCAGAAGGCGGGTGTGACCGACGCCGACCAGCAACGCGACGAGAACATCTGCCTGCGGGCCTCCGTCGGTCTCGACGATCGGGGCTTCATCCTGCTCCCGTTCGATACCGACCGTGACGCCTATCACCGCTGTATGCGCGAGCATGGCTACGCCATTGGACCGGGACGGTGATCAAAGGGAAGGGTGGGCGCCAAGCCCCGCGAGGATGACCCGGTGAGGAAGCTTGCCGTGCTGCTCCCGGTCCTCGGTCTGGCGTTTGTGGCGGTGCTGGTCCTCGCCCTCGCCGCTCCGGTCTCTGCCGGGAGGGGCGGCGGCGGTGGCTTTCACGGTGGGTCCCCTGGTGGATTCCATCACGGTGGATTCCATCACGGTGGGTTCCATCGTTCGGGCTGTTGCTTCGGCCCCGGCTTCGTCGGTGGAGTCTTCGTCGGCGAGCTCGGGTACCCGTACTATGCCTATCCATACGCGGCGTACCCAGTGTACCCGGATCCCGTCTACGCCCCTGCGCCGGTCTACCAACCGCAGACGCAGGTCTCTGTGGCTCCCGCGATCCAGACCCAGGTCTGCTACACCGGCGGCTGCTACTACCTGCAGGGCGATGGGGTGACGGTCGCCTACTCCTGGATATGGGTGCCAACCGCGCCGGCCGCGCCACCGACGTCCCCAGGTCCGCCGGGACGATAAAGGGACGCCCCGGGGCGCCCAAGAAGGGGGATGCAAGATGATGCGAAGCGCTTGGTGCGTTGGAATAGCCGCGACTTCCCTGCTTGTCACGGCATCCGCCTCGTTCGCGCAGTCATTCTGCTCGGACCTCGATCGAGTGGTCAAGGTTGCCCCTTCCGGGTTTCGATCCATTCGCACTGACGCCGGCGGAGGAGCGCTCGAGACAACCGTCACCCAGAGTCTGCCCGGCGCTTCCTGGTGCTGGTATGAGGATGTAGGAAGCGCCTATTGGTGCTCGTGGGATGTTCCATCCACTCAAACGGAGAATCACGTCAAACAGTTGGCGACGGCAATCGGCGGATGCTACCTGGTACAGGCAAAGTATGACGCGTCCACGTTGTCTGCCTTCGTTGATTTGCCCAACTCCATCCCGGTATACGTCAACGGGGTCGGTGAGATGGTTTTTCTATCGATAGGTGGCAGACGCCTCGACGAGGGCGCAGGCCGACCCGCCGAGGGGAGTTAGTTCTGGAGACGATGCGCCTGCCGACGTGCCTTTTCGCAAGATCGCGAAAACGGCCCGGAACGCCGGACGACTCTCGAGCGTCACAAGATGCAGGAGCCGCGGACAACGTTTCGGAGGGAGAGAACAGCCATGATCCTCAAGTATTGCGTAGCGGTGAGCCTCGTCGCTCTGGCCCTCAGCGGCTGCTCGTCGGCGCAGACCGCCGCCGGTGGTCCTGGTCCATTGCTGCCGGAGGAGCAGGGTATATCCATGCCCAACCTCGACGACGCTGTCACCCAGGGTATCCAGTCGGGTGGTGTGGACAGAGCCATCGGCGGCCGCTGAGCAACGACCCTAACCGGGAGGATGCCATGTCGAAACTCACACTGTACGCGCTCGTTCTTGCCTGTACCCTCTTCACCCTCGCTCGTCCTGCCGCGGCGTATGTGGTCGAGGCGATGACGTCGATCCCGGCCGCCGAGGCCGAGGATGCGACGAAGTTGGAAACGGCCGTTCGGATCGCCGTCGACCAGGTTGCCACGCATGCCGTGGCCTTCGCGCCAACGGTGGTGTCGCTTCGCGATGCCAAGATCGTCGGCGATCGCATCTATCTGTTCATCCTTCTCGCCGACGCGGACGGCGAAGCGGAGCTCGCGGCGCTGAAGAGCGACCGGACCCGGTTGGGTGCGTACGGCCACTGAAAGACCCTTGTGCACGGAGGCGCTACGATGAATGACGTGACCGCACGAGCCAGCCAGTTGACGAGGCGGGAGCGGAGATGGAGTGTAGCCGGTCTTCGGCGGCTTCGAAACTTGATCGGGATGTCCGTCGCGCTGTCGGTCGCCGCCGTAGTGCCGGCGGCCGCGCAGGAGTTCCCAGAAGTGCCGCTGTACGAGCTGCTTGCGCCCGACTATCCCTACCCGCTGGCGCGCGTCTGTTATACGCAGGCGGGTATCTGCGATGTTCCCACGCACGTCTTCCCAGGCGCACCGTGCGCGTGCCGCCGGGGCGACGGGGTCTGGATCTCCGGCGTGGTCACTCACTGAATGTCGTCCCGTCTTCGGAAGGTCGGTGATGAGCCGTGACGAGGAGAAACGTGCAAATGCGACGGCATGGGCAAATGCGGTGGCGCAGCTGCGCGCTGCTGGTGGCGACGGTCGCGGTTCTGGCCGGCTGCGCCTCGTTGAAGCCGGCCGGCGGAACGGCGATCACCGACATCTCGCTGATCGCCGGGGAATGGGCGGGCACGATCAACCCGTCGTACCAGCCGTTCTACCTCAAGATTACCGCGGATCGGAAGATCGCAGCCGCCTGGGGAGCGAACTACGCCTGGGGGACCGTGACGATCCAGAACGGTCAGGCCACCTACGAAATGCAGCCTCCCCTCCTGGAGGGCACCATCAGGCTTTACCTTGACGGCGCCCGCCCGACGCTCACCCTCCACGACCGGTGGGCCTCCTTCGACGCGGAGGTGCACCCCGGAGCTAGCGGACTGCCCTGAAGAGCGGAGCTGAGCAAGTCCAAGGTGAAAGTGTGCAGTCCAACATTCGTCAGACTGACACGTGGCTCTCTTTCGGGCTTGCCTTTGTTGGCGGATACGGCGACGCGGCCAGCTTCATTCTCGCAAAGACGTTCACTGGGCACGTGACTGGGAACGTGGTGCTTGGGGCAATTGCGGTAGCCGCTCGCGATTGGCGGGCCACGCTCGGAAGCCTCTCGGCCATTGTCGCGTTTTCGACGGGAGTTCTCCTGAGTACGCTTCTCGTGCGCCCCCTAAAGGCGTGGCCATCGTGGCCGTTGCTTCCTACGATCATGGGGATAGAAGTGATTCTGATGGTGGCCGCTTCTTTGGCATTGGTATCAGGCGTGACCCCTAGAGTTGAAATGTTTGTGACCTTTGTGTCTCTGGCACTCGGGCTGCAAAATGGAGCCGTTCGTCATGTCGGTGGCATCAGCGTTCACACCACATATGTGACTGGGATGATTACGGATCTAATCTCTGCAGAAGCTGGCAAATACGCTTCTGAAGTGGTTCCTCCGCCGGCAAGAACTGCTGATCCAAAAACAGACCTTCTCTGGGGAATCTGGATCGCTTTTGTCCTAGGGGCCGGAATTGGGGCGACAATCGTGTTTCACCTCAAAGGGCTAGGTATACTCGGAGCCGCGCTGCTCTTGACGACATTGATACTGCACAACTCTAAGCGTTCGCAGATGACGGACACGAGTTAGGAAAACGTGAAGGCCTCCGACGCCCATCTGATCGAGCTCGGCAAACAAAGTCTTCGAAACGGGCGCGCTGCGGCTATCGCCAGAGCGAACTACCTCTCGGCCTGGGCTGGTCGGCCGGAACCACCGGCGCGACTTCTGCGAGCGGGTCCGGCGGCGCGTGTCGTCGGCGGGCTCCAGCTGGTGTCGTGCGAGGGGTCGCCCGACGCGGGCGCCGGCGAGGACCTGCGCCGCGTCCTCGGCGCTCGGTCGGGTGCGGGTGAAGGGTGAGCTGCCACGAGCGCGGCTAGCTGAAGACACCGTCGGGATCCGCTGGCGTACCGGCGCCCGCGCCGGCACCTCGTCGACGAGATAGGCGACACGCTCCGCCGGGCGCGGCCCCCCAGCTCGGGCAGAAGCAGCGCCGCTTGCAGGACGTCGTTCGTTCCCTCTGTCGGATTCTTGCTGAAAGCCGGCGACCCTGTGCCCGAGTGCCGGGCGAGGTCGTCTTAACGGAGGAGCAGAAGATCTGTCACGCCCGACAGGGCAATCCCAACGAGGAGGCGGGGGCATGTTCGACAAGCTGGCGGTCACGGTGGTGGCGGCGGTATTCCTGGCGGCGGTGAGTGGCTCGCCGGCGCTGGCGCAGATGAAGGACAAGGCCATGGGCGACAAGGCGTTCCAGGACTGCAAGGTCAAGGGGGGCTGGTATCAGCGGGATACCGGCGTGTGCGAGATCGAGACCAACGCCAAGCAGGCGGCCATGCAGAAGGACGACCAGATCTGCCAGGCCAAGGGCGGGTGGCTGCAGAAGGAGACCGGCGTCTGCGAGATCGAGACGAAGGCCAAGAAGTAGACGGGTGCCGGCCGGTACGCTCGTGGCGCGACTGATCGCGGTGTTTCTCGTGCTGGCCGGCGTGCTCACCGGCACCGAGCTGGCGCTGAGGGTCGCGTCCTCCGAGCCGGCCCGGACCCGTGAGCTCTGGACGGAGCGTCGTGCGCTGCCCATCTCGGATTTCGGGGCTTTGGCCCCGGACTGGGTGCGCGTCGCACGGACGCTCCGTCCCGCGGTGGTCCACATCGGCTCGTGGGGGTTGGACGGCGGCAAGCCCGCCTACCTCGGGCTGGGCTCGGGCTTCGTGATCAACCCCAACGGCTACATCGTGACGAACCATCATGTGATCGCCGGGGCCGACAAGCTGCAGGTACGGCTGTTCGACGGGCGGGAGCTGGTCGCGGCGGTGGTGGGCCACGACGACAAGATGGACGTGGCGCTGCTGAAGATCGAGGCCCGGGATCTGCCGGTCATGCCGTTCGGGGATTCACTCCGGCTGCAAGTCGGCGAGCCGGTCCTGGCCATAGGAAACCCGTACGGGCTCGATCAGTCCGCGACAGCGGGCATCGTGAGCGCGCTCGACCGCCAGATCGAGCTGAAGCCGAACGACCGGCTGATCCAGACGGACGCGACCATCAATCCCGGCAACAGCGGCGGGCCGCTCATCAACCGGCGTGGGCAGGCGATCGGGATCAACACGGTGGCGTTCACCACCTCGGAGGGCAACACCGGCATCGGATTCGCGATTCCGAGCCGCACCGCTGAGCCCATCGTCAGCCGCCTCGCGGCCGAGGCGCGGGGGGCGCCGAAGCGGTGATCACGTCGGTGGCCCGGAAGCGGTGACAGGAGAGCCGGGTCCAGTACGCTCCTAGCTGTGGCTGGGGCCGGCGGTATCCTCGGCCCGGACGGGGGTCTTGCCGCGGAGGAAGTCGAAGTCGCAGCCCTCGTGGGCCTGCAGCACGTGGTCGAGGAAGAGGCGGCCGTAGCCTCGCGTGAAGTGGGGCGCCCGGGGCTTCCACTGGGCGCGGCGGCGGGCCAGCTCCTCGTCGGGAACCCGGAGGCTGAGCCGGCGGTTTGGCACGTCCAGCTCGATCGGGTCGCCGTCCTTGCCGTATCAGAGTGTGTGGGCGGGCCTGACGGAGCCCCCGGTCATGCAGGCCGCCTTCGAGGGCCTCAAGCGGATGGCACTATTTCTTGATGGCGAAGTCCGCCTCGTCAAAAATCTGACGGATCTCAATCACGTCGCCTTCGTCGGCGGGGCACCGCTGCGCCCATTTCACGAGCTCCTCTTTTGAGTTGGCCTCCACCATCCAATAACCGCCCAGCACTTCTTTCGTCTCGATGAACGGCCCATCGGTCACCATCGGCTTCCCTTTGCCGAACGAAACACGCGCGCCGGTGTTGAGCGGATGAAGGCCGTTCAGCGAGAGGATTTTGACGGCCTTGCCCAACTCCTCATTAAAGCGGGCCATCTCTTCAACTTTCTTTGGGTCGGGCACAAAACCGGGGTCCAACTTCTTATTGCCTCCGTAAACATTGGGGATCATCAGCATCATGAACTGCATGGTCTTCTCCTTGGGTTTCTATTTTGGTCCTGCACCCTTAGTCGTTTGGCGGTCCCCAAATTCGACACACATCCAAATTCTTTTCGAACTCCTGGAGCCGCCGTTCTAAATACCGCCGCAGCGCGACCAGCCCGGCAACCAGACCGTGCGCAGCGCGGCGGCCACGATCCTACGGCCTCGCCCGCTCCTCGTGCCAGAGGTTGTCGCAGGCCGTGTGCATCCGAATCACCCGGCCGTCAGGATACGTGTAGGTCACCATCGGCTGGGCCGCGCCACAGACCACGCAGTGCTCGCCGGCCTGGAGGCCCACCCGCATGGCCGGCGCGACGACCACGCCCTGGGGGCCTATCAGCGCTGCCGCCGGGAGCTGGCGCGGCAGTCTTCCCGACGAGAGCAGCTCTCGGATCCGGGAGCGCAGTTCTGCTTCCTGCATATTCTTGGGTCTCCTCGGTCCCTTGCTTCTACTCAAGCACCGGTGAATTTCTCGCGGGGCCCAATGTTTTCTCCGCCCCGGAGGGATCCGATCGTCGGGCGGGCGGCGCTGGTCCCTGACAGACGGCACTCGACACCTGTGGGCGCGGCGCGTAGGGTGAGGCCCTGCGTTGAGACCCGCGCGGGCCAAGGTCTGGGCAGCGTGGCGGCCCAGCGTTCGTCGATCCGTCGAGTTCGCACGGTGCGTCACGACGCCGCGGGGGTGCGGTGGGGCGTTGGAGTCCGTTAACGGTGGGGCTGGCGGTCGGCCTGGGGGCTGCCGTCTACGCCATCGAGTGGGTCCTGGCGGTCCCGCCCAATGACGCGCTGGTCGACGCGACGCTTAGCGGCTTCGTGATTCTGCTGATCCTCGGATGGTGGCGGTCGCGGAGGGAGTGAGCCTGACGCCGGTCAGCGCCCGCCCCCGGTGGAGGAACCCGATGACTCGGAGAACACGGTCAACGGCTCGGCCCGCAGCCGGCCCGCGACGCCTGCCGCGGAGCACACCATTGTTTCGGCACATCATGGTCCCCGTGGACTTGAGCGACCGCAATGAGCGCGCGCTCGGGGCGGCGCTCAGGTTAGCGCACGAGCGTGGCGGCCGGGTGACGCTATTTCACGTGATCCAGCGCGTTTCGGGCATCGCGCCCGGGGAGTTCGATGCCTTCTACCGGCGCCTCGTAGAACGCTCGGAGCGGACGCTGCGGCAGATCGCCCGGAAGTTCGCCGACGGAGGCTTCGACGTGGGCACCGCGGTACGCGTCGGCGAGCCGGCAGCGGAAATCGTCCGGGCGACGCTGCGAGAGCGGGTGGACCTGGTCGTCATGGGGTCGCACAAGGTCAGGCCGGGTGGCCGGCCGCGCGGGTGGGGCACCACAAGCTACAAGGTGGGAATCTTCTGCCAGTGCCCGATCCTACTGGTCAAGTGAAGCCGACGGCCACACGGCAGCGATCGCCTTGGGGAGCGGCGTGGGGAGACCGATGCCATTGTCGTGGTTGAGGCGGGCGATCATCGCCTGAACCTCGGCCACACGCCTGAGGAGACGAGAGCCCGTAGGCCTAAGGTCTACTACCGTGTAGAACTAGCCGAGGGCATCCTTCGAGGAGCAGAGCGCGGCCTCCACCTACACCCAAGCCCGTCACGAGCGGCGAGGGAGGCGAGTGATGTATATCCTCCTGGAGACACTGGGCGGGCTCGTCTGGCTCCTCATCGGATTCCTCGCCGTGGTGGCATTCGGCAGCGCCGCTCGAGAGGGAGCGGGTCTATACGGTGATCCGTCACCGCCGCCGAAGCCCCAGCGCGTGCTGGTGCTCGACCCAGCCGCGGTCCCGGGAATGGAGGCGACGAAGCGGCTGCTCACGGAGATTCGGCAGGCCGACGCGTGGATCGCTCGCGAGCTAGAGGCCATGTCCCCCGTGGCGACGCGCCGCGTGGGCCAAGTGGGGGCCGACTCGGACTCGGTCGCGCAACATCACGTCGCCAAGGTCGACTGACTCAGACTCGGCCCCCAAGCGCAGCCAGCGCGCGACGGATGCCCTCGGCCGCCTGGGCACACGCGGTCGATCGGTCGAGCTCTCCGCGAGTCTGGAGGCGGGCGGCGGCGGCGTTGAAGTAGCCGATCATGCCCCGCGCAATCTCCGGAGTGCAGGTCACGCGGCGGACGTCGATGTCCTCGGTATGCTTCGGCGCGGTGTCGATCGCGGCCCGTGCATCCGGCGAGAGGGCGAGCCCGTCGACCGGCGGGGCCAGTGCGATGTTGCAGGCGATTGTTTCGAGATCGACAGTCAGCGTCGGCATCAGCTCGCTCCCTCACCTCCCCAGCCCCGCCGCGAACCACACCGAGCCATCGGTTACCCGGACTCGCCTCGAGGAGCCATCTCCGGTCGCGCAGGGACAGACCTCCTCTCGGGAGCGGTTGGTCGAGGTGCCGCGGATGCTACGCCTGCCGACCCTCGCGGGCAAGGCCGTGGCCCGCCTGCTCATGAAGCACCCCGGCCTCATCCTTCGGTCGTGGAGGACCGTGCGCGCTGCTCTTGCGGGCGTAGATGGCGGCCGCCCGGGTGGTGGTTGACCTACACCTGCCTGCCGGGTGGGGCTTTTCCAAAGTAGGTCCGCAGAACCTGGAAGCCACCACTCGTGACGGATGTTCGCGTGGCGCGGTTGGTTGGGACCCTAGCTCCCGAAGGTTTTGTTGAAGAACTCCTTGATGTGCGCCCCGCTGAACTTGGCGCCCGGGTCAACCTGTTTGGTCGCCTGGTCCACCTGGGTCTTGTCGGCGGCGTCGGCCGCCCCGCAGGCCAGCCCCACGACCATGAGGATTGATGTGCGCCCCGCTGAACTCTTGTGGTTCCATGCTCGCGCCACACGGAGGCACCAGCTAGGCTGCGCGGATGAAGCGGTGTTGGAGGCCTCGGGCGAACAGGAACGCGAGGCCGTCGGCATCAGTCCGCCACACCAGCCCCCCAACTCGAAGCGGAGGACCCTCAGGAGGAATGAACTCGAGCCGCACCGTGGTTCCGGTCTTCAGCCGCACCTTGGTCCGCACTTTGGCCCCGTGCGCGCTGATATCCACGGCCTGGCATACGTATCGATTCGTCCCCGCTTCGACGACTGTCGGCCACGAGACCCTGGTCCGAAAGTGCTGCCGCCGGTCTTGCTGCAGCGCCAGTGCCATCTCAGGACACCTCCACGGTTGTCAGGGTGAGGATCACCAAACGACACGCAGAACCAGCAACTGACGTGCCCAGGGCGCCTATGCAATCACGACGGCTATTTAGGAATGGTAAGAGAGCCCATCCCCGTCGACCTGCGTCCGCGCTGTCCGATTCCTGACGCGGGCAATGCCGACAACCGTTTATCACGCCCTCGGCGAGGCCAAATCACTGCTGTTTTCCCGCTTCTCGCGGATTGGCATCACTGGTACAGCGGGTGCACGATGTCGCGATCGGCGTTCAGGGTAGTTGCCAACGCACCCGTACGGGCCACGCCGCTCAAAGCCGGCGCGCGCCGTCGGGCAGTCAGGCGCATGATCTAACCGCAGGATGAGGGGACGCGTGGCGATGGTCCAGCCCCGCATCGGTGAACGAGAGCCATGATCTCGCCAGAGCCTCGGCGCGACGCCTCCGTCTTCCGGAAGCCGACATTCCCGGCCACGCCGCCGTCACGTCGAACGTTCGCCAGGCGCGGCGATCACCGGTCTGCCATTCCCTCATCGGTCGAGTCCGGAGGCTCGTTCGGGATCACAACTGGAAGCTCGCGGCCAACGTGCTGCGAGCCCTGTGGGGCTAGTGGAAGCCGCGCCATCCATGAGTGAGTCGTGCCCTTGACACGACAACCGTCGCGCACCGGACAGGCCGGGGGGAGTTCACACGGTAGCGGCCCCTTGATGCCAAGGTTGGGTGAGGGTTGCCGGGGACAACCGCGTGTTACAGCGCTGCGGATGCTCGCGGGCGTTGTTGGCACGCGGCTTGCCATTCTGGTCGAGGCCGAGGAGGCTCACGCCATGACCTTCCAAAGCGCCAGCGGTTACCTGCTCCTAGAGACGGGTCCCGCCTATACCGTCGTGCGCGCTCCGATCTTCGGGGAAGTGCTCGTCGAGTGGAAGAGCCAAGAAGAGTGGCAGGCCCGCCCCCCGGACGCACCCCGCTGGGAGATGGAAGCGCGACGAGATGTTGACGCCTTGAAGGGGCATCGTCAGTCCGTGCTCGTGCTCGGGCGCTACACGGTGACGTACTGGCCGTGGGAGGTCGTGCGGAAACTGCTCCTGCTGAACCGCAGGGCCACCCGGCGAAGCGGGGCTTGAGCTAGCCTAGGCGAACTTACGACATGACGCGATCGTGGTGGCCGGTGGTCGTCATGGCGCTGGTGGGTGCCGTGGCGGTCGACGCCGCGGCCCAGGTCATCCTGCGCCCGCCCCCGGGCTGGGCGCGAGCGTGCTCGTCACCGATCCGCAAGGCCGGCGTGTGGGGATGGATGCCTCCGGCGCGTTGCTCGGGGAGGTCCCGAATGCGCGTTGGGAGCCGGTGCTGAACGCGGAGCCAAACGTCCCGATCGGCCCGCGCGGTCTCACGGGCAGCGGCATCGTGCTGGACGATCCGCCGGACGGTCGCTATCCTCTCGAGGTGGCGGGCACCGATCGCGTGGGCTTCGACCTGGCGGTCGCGCAGTGGGACCGGACAGGACGGCGCCGCTGGCTGGACTTGAGGACGGGAGCGACCGAGCCTGGCGCGGTCGACCGCTACGAACTGGCCTACACGAGCGCGTTGCGCCCGGCCATTGACGTCACCGAACCGCGCGAGCAGTCCTACCTGTCGCTGCGCGCGTACGGTCGCCGCGCCGATGGTGACGAGGAACCCGTAACCGAATTGCTGCTGACCGATCCGCGCGGGCGGCGGCTCGGTCTGGCCCTGGGCGCTTAGCGACGACGTCCAAGACTCGCTGAAGGTACCCCGAGCATGTGGGAATCGGACTCACGCTCCGCCCGGCTGCGTCGACGGATGCCTGCCTCCCAGGCGCGTGGGCACCGCGCCGTGCTGTGGCGCCTGGCCCTGCGGCACGCCGGCGCCCGACGGACCTGCATAGCGGCCTTGGTGCTGATGCTCGTTGGAATGCCTCGCGTCGGGCAGGCCGTCGACTGTTCGCAGCGGTTCCCTCTGGGAGCGTTCGCGCTGACGCCGGCCGAAGCTGCGCTCGTCGCCGGGAAGGTCACGGGGTTCTCGCCCATCTACATGCTCAAGAAGCCGGTCGAGGTCACCGCGTCCGGCGGGGGCGATCCCTGTGAGTTCGTCTACGGCTTGGATGTCTTTGAGTTCACGGACGAACAACGACCGGGGGCTCTCGTCGCGGGATGCCGTGGCGACTTCGACGGCGATGGAGCACCGGACTACGTGGTCCTGTTCAGGCGCCAAACGGACGGGCTCAAGGTCGCCTATGCGTTTCTCACCCGTGGCGGCACATTTGAGGTGATCGAGTTGGGGTTGTACGGTGAGCCACCGGCGTGGTCCGGCCCCTATTGTTCACCGAGACCGCGAACTGGGATCTATGAAGGACCGGACTTCGAAGGCAGTGGCGAGAGAATCCGGGTCCGGGTCGTCGGTGATCTCATCACCATGGGGTGGTCCACCTACTACTGGCGTCCCGACCTCAGCCGGTTCGACGCCATACTCACCACGGACTGAGCGGCGGTGTCACGCTCCTTCGGGCCGCTGCCAGGGACACTCTCGGCACGGTTTGGACGGTTCGACCCAGATTCTTAACGGGGCCAGTCCCCGAAACCCCTATGAAACCACATGGGCTTCTTGCGCGACCGCTTGGCAGTCGATATGCAGCTCTGGGATCACCGCAGGACCATGCCAGGCATTTCATGCGCAGGAGGGCTCCTCGAGATGCTCCGCATACTCGCACTCACAGCAGTCCTTGCTCTCACGGCGGTAAGCTCGGTGGCGGCCGAGAGCCTCAGAATCGGAATCGATGTTGGGGTGCCGTCGCCCCCGCCGATTGTCGTTACGCCGCCCCGCCCGCCGGTCGTCCTCGCGGCCCCGCCCCAGCTCGTGGTCGTACCCGGGTCACCGGTATTCTATGCCCCCGGGGTCAGCATCAATTTCTTCGCCTACGGAGGCCGCTACTTCAGTTTCCATGAGGGCGCGTGGTTCGTCGCGACGACGTATGGAGGCCGGTGGGCGACGATTGCGCCGGGTAAAGTGCCGCAGCCGGTCCTGGCGGTTCCGGTCGCGTACTACAAGATTCCTCCAGGGCACGCAAAGAAGATGGGCCAGGATGGAGGGCCGGGGCGCGGCTGCCCGCCTGGGCTCGCCAAGCAAGGGCGCTGCTAGTACGACGACATGCTGGACGGTGGGGGCTGCACAATCCGTAGGGGGCCGCTCCCGCGACGGAGCCGCTGGGCGTAGAAGGGGGCGGGCCATGGACATCCCGTACAAGGGATACACAATCGTCCCGAATTCTGAGCGGCAGCCAGACGGCCGCTGGTTGCCGATGGCGGAACTTGAAGTCTCCGATCGCGGCGTGGTGACGGCCGACCCGCCGCTTCGAGCCACGTCGCGGGAGATACGGGCAACCCGCGCTGATGCGGACGCCGCGGCGGTGAAGATGGCCAAGGCGTGGATCGATGCGAGTGAGCGAGCAGGCACCACGACCCGCGCGAGCACTCCGACGACCAACGACACGGATCGCCCGATCACCGTGGCTCCGGCGCCCAAGGTCTCCATCTCGATCGGGGGCGACGTCGCGTCTCCACGGATGCCGCAAGAGACCCCGGCGCAAGACGCACGGGCCGATGCGGCGACTCGGGTGAAAGGGGTAGACGACCGGAGGCGCCCATCGCCCGTCGACAAGCTCGACTTGGCTGGTGTGTATCAGGCCGTCGGGTTGAACGCCGACGAGAAGGTGGATCGCTTGACCCGCGTGCTTGTGGTCCATTCCCTCCTCGATCGGCTCGTCACGTTGGTCCTGGCCACGAAGCTCGCCTCCAGCGGCGAGTCCAGAGCAGCTCCGGACATCGAAACGACTCTCAGCGCCATTGTCCTGTTGCCCTTCCTCGCCCGGGTTGATCTTGCGTCAAGATTGGGAGTGGTCGCCCTAGGGGTTGCCGAGACAATTGTGGAGGTCAATCGCGTGCGGGATAGCTTGGTGCACTTCAAGCCGCCACGTGGGAAGCCAGGCTGGGATATGAGCGACGCTGACGAGCTCGCTTCGCAGGCCGCCTGTGACAGGTACGTGCACAAAGGAATCGAGGCTATGCAAAACCTCATGTCGGCGCTTCGGGCCAAGGCGAAGGAGACTTGACTAATAGCTGGACGCCTTCCTGAGCATCATCGGGTTGAGCGAGGTGGCGAGCGCAGCGGCCAAGCTGGACGATAAATCTCTGAAAGCGCCGCAGGGCCCGTCGTCGCCACGACCCGGCCGATTGATGTAACGCTCGATTTCGTGAATCGTTGAACCAACACGGGCTGACGAGCGATCGAGTCGCCTGGCTGTGACGCGGGAAACCAGAAGGCTCCGGGTGCCGCCGACACACCCGGCATTCGCCCGATGGGGAGGGGCCGCCCTCGAGAGGCCGCTCCTTCGGGTTCGCACGATCAGTTCTTGAACGCCAGCCGCACCGACCTTCGACCCTAGCTGTGGCTGGGGCCGGCGGTATCTTCGGCGCGGACGGGGGTCTTGCCGCGAAGGAAGTCGAAGTCGCACCCCTCGTGAGCCTGCAGCACGTGATCGAGGAAGAGGCGGCCGTAGCCCCGCGTGAAGTGGGGCGGCCGGGGCTTCCACTGGGTGCGGCGGCGGGCCAGCTCCTCGTCGGGAACCCGGAGGGTGAGCCGGCGGTTTGGCACGTCCAGCTCGATCGGGTCGCCGTCCTTGACGAGCCCCAGCGGCCCCCCGGCCTCGGCTTCCGGCGAGACGTGCAGCACCACGGTGCCGTACGACGTGCCGCTCATGCGCGCGTCCGAGATGCGCACCATGTCCTTCACGCCCTTCTGCAGCAGCTTGCGCGGGATGGGCGCCGCGCCCCACTCCGGCATGCCGGGCGCGCCCTTGGGCCCCACGCGCTTGAGCACCAGCACGCACGTCTCGTCGACGTCCAGGTTGGGATCGTCGATGCGCGCGTGCAGATCCGCGTGGTCCTCGAAGACGACCGCGCGCCCTCGATGCGTCAGCAGATGTGCGGAGGCCGCCGACTGCTTCAGCACCGCGCCGTTGGGGCAGAGGTTGCCGGTGAGGATCACGGTGCCGCCCTCGCCCGCGATCGGCATCGCGAGCGGACGGATCACGTCCTCGTTGTAGTTGACCGCGCCCTCGTTGTTGGCCGCGATGGACCGGCCGGTCACGGTGAGCGCGTCGCGATGGAGCAGCGGCAGCAGCTCCCGCAGCACCACCGGCAGCCCGCCCGCGTAGAAGAAATCTTCCATCAGGTACTTGCCCGAGGGCTTCACGTTCAGCAGCAGCGGGGTGGTGCGCGACAGCTCGTCGAAGCGCGTCAGCGGCAGCTCCACGCCCGCGCGGCCCGCGATGGCCACCAGGTGGATGATCGCGTTGGTGGAGCCGCCGATGGCCATGTCGGCGCGGATCGCGTTGTCGAAGGCCTCGCGGGTCATGATCTTCGAGGGCTTGAGATCCTCGCGCACCATCTCCATGATGCGGCGCCCGGACATCTCGGCGAGCGCCATGCGGCGCGAGTCCGCGGCGGGAATCGCCGCGTTGCCTGGCAGCGTCATGCCGAGGGTCTCCGCCATGGACGCCATCGTGGACGCCGTCCCCATCACCATGCAGTGCCCGGCCGAGCGGGAGAGGCACGCCTCGATCTCGCAGAACTCCTCCTCGCTGAGCCGCCCCGCGCGGCGCTCGGCCCAGAAGCGCCAGTTGTCGGTGCCCGAGCCGATGTCCTCGGTGCGCCAGCGGCCCCGCAGCATCGGCCCGCCGGTCACCATGATGGCGGGCACGTCCGCGGAGGCCGCGCCCATCAGCATGGCGGGCGTGGTCTTGTCGCAGCCGGAGAGCAGCACCACGCCGTCGAGCGGATAGGCGCGGATGCACTCCTCCACGTCCATCGCCATCAGGTTGCGGAAGAGCATGGTGGTGGGCTTCATCAGGATCTCGCCGAGCGAGATGGTCGGGAACTCCAGCGGGAAACCGCCCGCCGAGAGCACCCCACGCTTCACCGCCTCGGCCACGGAGCGCAGGTGCGCGTTGCAGTTGGTCAGCTCGGACCAGGAGTTAGCAATGCCGATGACTGGGCGGCCGTCGAACATCAGCTCGCTGAAGCCCTCGGCCTTGATCCACGAGCGGTGGGAGAAGCCGTCCAGGTCTTTCTTGCCGAACCAGTTGTGGCTGCGCAGTGTGGGCGTCGTCACCGGAGGCCTCCCTATCTCATCTCGTTGCTGGTCGAGGTGATCACCAGGCTGGTCTCGACCACCACGTCGCGGTCGTCGAACGTGACGATCAGGACCTTGCTGATCGCGTCGAGCGTCCGGCTCGACGCGATCTTGTCGGTGCGCGAGTACCCGTAGACGTCGGCGTGCCGGCCCGGCGTCTTGACCGCCGGCGACGGGTAGATGAACTGGCCCGTCGGCTTGCCGACCAGCCCGAGCACCTCGGCGCGCGTGGTTTCCCCGCGCTTGATCCTCTTCACGGAGGCCTCGTCGAAGACCGTCTCGTCGGCCACGAAGGAGCTCAAGTACTCGAACCCGACGAGCCGGCCCTCGTGGAACGAGTAGACCATGCTCCGAACCGGGATCACGGTGGACCGCACCTCCACGTACGCGTACTGCAGCCGGGTCACCAGCCTGCCCTCCACCTGGGTGCTGTTCTCGGCGCTGGGCTCGCCGAACCGATCCCGGATCTCCTGCTCGCTGGTCTTCCCCAGCTTGAAGGTGGCAGGGTCCGGCCGGCTGAAGTCGGCCCCGAGCAGACAGGCCGCGGCCAGGAGGACGGCGAGGACCCCGGAGCGCGCGGATCGCGGTGGCGGCATGGCGGCGGCCCCACGCTATAGCGAGTGGGGGCACGCGTCAACGCCGTCCACCGCGGCCGCCCGAGCGGGCTGCGCACCCCCGCCGCCCGGTATAGAATGACCCGGCTGCAACCCCACGCGAGGAGACGACAGCGATGAGGCTTCAGGGCAAGGTGGCGGTGGTGACCGGCGGCGGCGCCGGGATCGGGCGGGGGATCGTGCTCTGCATGGCCAGGGAGGGCGCCGACATCGCGATCCCCGACATCCAGGACGCCAACGCCCAGGCGGTGGTGAAGGAAGTGGTGACGCTGGGGCGTAAGGCCATCTCGATGCGCTGCGACGTGACCAAGTCGGCCGACGTGCAGGCCGCGTTCGACCGGATCAAGAAGGACATGGGCCGGGTGGACATCCTGGTGAACAACGCGGGCATGGCCTCGGCGCCCGGCATGCCGTTCACCAACAACTCGGAAGAGGATTGGGACAAGACGTATCAGGTCAATCTCAAGTCGGTCTTCCTCATGTGCAAGGCCGTCGCGCCCTACTTCATCGAGCGCAAGGCCGGCCGCATCATCAATATTGCCTCAATCGCAGGGCCGCTTGCGGCGATGACCATGCCGCCCTACTCGGTGGCCAAGGGCGGTGTCATCACGTTCACCCGCGTCATCGCCAAGGAGCTGGCCCCGTACGGCATCACCGTCAACGCGATCTGTCCCGGCGTGCTCTGGACCGCGTTCTGGGAGAAGCTGGCCCAGTTCATCGCCGACACCAACCCCGCGTTCAAGGGCATGACCGCGCGCCAGGTATTCGACAAGCGCGTGGGCGACGTCATCCCGATGAAGCGGGAACAGACGCCGGAGGACATCGGCCACGCCGCCGTGTTCCTGGCCTCCGAGGAGGCGCGCAACATCACCGGCCAGGCCCTCAACGTCGACGGCGGCTCGGTCATGCACTAACCCATTGCGGACATGAAACGAACGCTACTGGGCCTCGTGGCGCTGATGACGCTGTCGCTCTGCGCCGGCCCCGCGATCGGGCAGGTCGACAAGACCAGCGCCAAGGCCGCCGCCGAGCCGGTGGTGAAGCAGCTCGAGGCCTTCCGCCGCGACGACTTCGACACCGCGTACACCTTCGCCTCTGGCGAGATCCGCGCGCACTTCGACCGCCGGGGCTTCGAGACGATGGTGCGCCGCGGGTACCCGGAGATCGCGCGCTCGACGTTCGCGGCGGTGACCACGTCCGAGATGGACGGCGAGGGCCTCGCCTACGTGACGGTGAAGATCCGCGGCGCGAACGGGCAGACCATCGAGGCGGTGTACGAGGTGGTCTGGGAGGACGGCTGGAAGATCAACGGCGTGGCCACCCGGCCCGACGCCGGCATCATCTAGATCCCCTCTCCCCCTGGGAGAGGGTAGGGTGAGGGAAATGGACTTCGACTTCACGCAAGCGCAGCAGGACTTCCGCACCGAGGTCCGCGCCTGGCTGGCCGAGAACGTGCCGGCCGACCTCAAGGGCCGCGGCTTTGCGTCCTCTCGCGCCGACGTCAAGGAGGTCAGTCGCCTGCGCGACTGGCAGCGCACGCTGCACAAGGCAGGCTACGTGGGCATGGACTGGCCCGCCGAGTACGGCGGGCGCGGCGCCTCGATCATGGAGTCGATCATCCTCTATGAAGAGATGTCGCTCGCGGGCAGCCCGCAGCCGCTCAACCGCAGCGGGCTGAGCATGCTGGGGCCCACCCTGATGAAGCACGGGACGCCCGCGCAGCGCGCCCGGCACCTCGACCGCATCCTGACCGCGGAGGACATCTGGTGCCAGGGCTTCTCGGAGCCGAACGCGGGCAGCGACCTGGCGAACCTCCAGACGCGCGCGGTGCTCGACGGCGACCACTACGTGCTGAACGGGCAGAAGGTGTGGACGAGCATGGCCCACGTGGCGGCGTGGGGCTTCTTCCTGGTGCGCACCGATCCGACCTTGGCCAAGCACAAGGGCATCACGTTCCTGCTGCTGGACATGAAGAGCCCCGGCCTCACCATCCGCCCGCTGCGGCAGATCACCGGCGAGGCCGAGTTCAACGAGGTCTTCCTCGAGAACGTGCGCGTGCCCGCGACCAACGTGGTGGGCAAGGTGAACGAGGGCTGGGGCGTGGCGCTCACCACGCTGGCCTACGAGCGCGACGTGCTCACGATGATCCGCCACATCAGCCTGCGCACCGCGCTACAGAAGCTCCTGTCGCTGGCCAAGCGAACCATGAAGAACGGGCGCCCCGCGTCGGAGGACCCGGTGGTGCGCCAGAAGATCGCCGCGATGTCGATCGGCGAGCGGGTGCTCCAGCTCAACGGCTACCGCAGCCTGACCAAGATCCTGCGCGGCGGCGCGCCCGGGCCCGAGGGCTCGACGTCCAAGCTGTTCTGGAGCCAGCTCGATCAGGAGCTGGCCGAGCTGGCCACCGAGATCATCGGGCCCTACTCGCAGATCAAGGCGGGCAGCCCGCTCGCCCCCGACGAGGGGGAATGGGAGTTCTACTGCCTGCTGGCCCGCGGCAGCGGCATCCGCGCCGGCACCACCGAGATCCTGCGCAATATCCTGGGCGAGCGCGTCCTCGGCCTGCCCAAAGACTAGCCCAAACCAGGAGGAAGGCACCGTGGCCACCGACAGCGAGCTGCTCTACGAGGTGAAGGACCGCATCGCGACCATCACGCTCAACCGCCCCGACAAGATGAACGCCTTCACCGGGCCCATGATCGAGCGCTGGGCCGCCTCGCTGCACGAGGCGCAGCACGACCCCAACGTGAACGTGGTGATCGTCACCGGCGCGGGCAAGGCGTTCTGCTCGGGCGGCGACGTGGGGCGCATGGGCACGGGCGATCCCACCCCGCTCGACAACAAGAACGGTCTGTGGGAGCACATCCATCGCGTGCCCAAGACGCTCGAGGCCATGGACAAGCCGGTCATCGCCATGATCAACGGCGTCACGGTCGGCGCGGGCATGGGCATGTCGCTCATGTGCGACATGCGGATCGCCTCTGACGCGGCGCGCTTCTCCACCGGCTACGTGCGCGTGGGCCTGGTCCCCGGTGACGGCGACACCTACTTCCTGCCGCGCCTGATCGGCACCGCCCGCGCGCTCGAGCTGCTGTGGACCGCCGACTTCATCGAGGCGCCCAAGGCACTCGAGCTCGGGATCGTGAACCGCGTGGTCCCGCACGACAAGCTGGCGGAGGAGACCTACGCCTTCGCCCGCCGGGTGGCGGACGGCCCGCAGGTGCCGGTGCGGATGATCAAGCGGCTCGTCTACCAATCCATGCGCCTCGACCTGCGCACGCATCTGGACCTGGTGTCCTCGCACATGGCGGTGGTGCGCGAGACCGAGGACCACAAGGAAGGCGTGCAGGCGTTCAAGGACAAGCGCGCGCCGAAGTTCACGGGACGGTAGCGCGCTACCGCGCGATGAGCGCGATCGACAGGGCGAGGAGCGCGCCCATCGTGATGTTGAACGCGCGCAGTCGGCGGCGGCTGGTCAGCACGTGCTGGACGGTCGCTCCGAACGCGAGCCAGAGAAAGCAGCTCGGCAACGCGGCGAGGACGAACAGGCCGCCGAGGAGGACGGACTGGACCACCGGGCTCCCGGCCTCGGTATGAAGAAAGGTCCCGGCGGCGCTCGCGGCGACGAGCCACGATTTCGGGTTGACCCACTGAAAGACCGCCGCGCCGACGAAGCCGACGGGGCCGCCGGTCGATGTCGTGTCGATGTGGGTGGATGAGGCGATCTTCCACGACAGCCAGAGGAGGAACGCGGCGCCGCCCCAGTGGAGTGCCCTGAGCACCAGGGGGTGCTGGAGGACGAGGCTCCCCAGCCCTAGCGGCACCAGGAACATCATGAGCCCCATGCCGGCGGTGACGCCGAAGAGGCAGGGAAGCCCCCGCAGAACGCCCGCGTTCGCACCGGCGGCGGTGACCATGACGTTGCTCGGCCCCGGCGTCACCGCGGCCACCACCGCGAAGAGAAGGAAGGCCACCACCTGCTCCGTCGTCATTTTCCACCTCCACCGGATCTGACTGCCAAGGCATGCGACCCAAGGAAACCAGGTCCGGCGGCGAAGGTCTTGAACGATCGTGCGAGCGACAGCCTGGCGGCTGGATCGCGAGCGCGGGACCGGTCGGCGGCGTGGAGCTTTTTCGCGCGTGGTTCGTCGGCGAGGCGTACCAGAAGCATCGGCACGACACCTATGCCATCGGCCTGACCGACCGCGGGGTGCAGGTCTTCGACTATCGAGGGGCGGTACGGACGAGCACGCCCGGGCAGGTGGTCGTGCTCCATCCGGACGAGAGTCACGACGGCCGCGCGGGCACCAGGGATGGCTTCGGCTACCGGATCATCTACGTGGAGCCATCCCGGCTGTCCGAGGCGATCCGGGTGCTCCACGGGCGGCCCTATCCGCTGCCGTTCGTCCGCGAGTCCGTATCCAAGAATGCCGCGCTGTCGCGAGCCATCCAGCGAGCCTTTCGGTTCCCGCTGGAATCGCTGGCGGTCGATAGCCTGATCCTCGACCTCGCCGAAGGATTGACGGCCGGGGAAGGGAGCGGTGGGCGCCCCGGCGCGTCGCCGCGGGTGGACGTCCCGGTTCTCGAGCGCGCGCGGCAATTTCTGGACGCGGAGAGAACGCGCGTTGTCCATTCCGCGGAGCTGGAAGCGATCACGGGCCTGACCCGCTACGACCTGGCCCGTCAGTTCAAGCTCGCGTTCGGGACGAGCCCGTACCGCTACCTGCTCATGCGCCGGCTCGACCTGGCTCGGCAGTGGATCCAGGGGGAGCGCCCGCTGGCCGACGTGGCCTGCGAGGCGGGTTTCGCCGATCAGGCGCACTTCACGCGGATGTTCAAGGCGGCGTTCGGCCTGACCCCGGCCCGCTATCGCGCGCTGAGGTTCTCCACCGCCGCGGCGATCTGGCGGGCGAGGATGCTCGCGTGACCGAGCTGATCGTGCGGATGGCGGACATCACCACGCTGGACGTGGACGCCATCGTCAACGCAGCCAACGAGGCGCTCGCGCCCGGGGGCGGGGTGTGCGGCGCGATCCACACGAAGGCCGGGCCCGCGCTGGCCGTCGCCTGCGCCGCGCTGGGCGGCTGCCCGACCGGGCAGGCCCGCATCACGCCGGGCTTTCGCCTGCCCGCCCGCCACGTGATCCACGCGGTGGGGCCGATCTGGCGGGGTGGCGCGGCCGGAGAGCCCGAGCTGCTGGCCTCCGCGTATCGCGAGAGCCTGCGGCTCGCGCAGCAGCACGATCTCCGCAGCGTAGCGTTCCCGGCGATCAGCACCGGGGTCTTCGGCTACCCGCTCTGGGCCGCCACGAAGATCGCGGTGGCCGCGGTGCGGGCGGTGGTCGCCGAGCCGGGGAGCATCCAGCAGGTGATCTTCGCCTGCTTCGGCGCCGACGTGCACGCGGCCTACCGCGACGAGGGCATCGCCTAGCGCGCCGACGGGAACCGCGGCGGCCGCTTCTCCTTGATCGCGGCCGCGCCTTCGCGCACGTCCTCCTCCATGAACGTGATCATCTCCAGAGCGAGCGACTGATCGAAGATCGGCCCGGCCATCCGCAGCCAGTTGTTCAGCGAGCGCTTGGTCCAGCGGATCGCCTGCTGCGCGCCGGTGGCGAGCTTGTCGGCCACCTCGAAGGCCTTCGGGAGCAGCTCCGCGGGCGGCACGCAGAGGCTCACCATGCCGATGCGCTCGGCCTCCCGGCCGTCGATGAAGTCGGAGGTGAGCAGGTAGTACTTGGCCTTGGCCATCCCGCAGAGCAGGGGCCAGACGATGGCCGCGTGATCGCCCGCCACCACGCCCAGGCGCGTGTGGCCGTCGGTGAAGCGCGCGGTCTCCGACATGATGCTGATGTCGGACAGGAGCGCGACCACCAGGCCCGCGCCGACCGCGACGCCGTTGATCGCGGAGATCACCGGCTTGTCGAGGTTGATCATGTTGTAGACGATGTCGGAGGCCTCGCGCAGCGTGCGGGCCATGCGCTTCGGGTCGCGGCTGTTGGCGTCCACCATCGCGAGGTCGCCGCCCGCCGAGAAGGCGCGGCCGGCGCCGGTGACCACCGCCACGCGCGCGTCCGCATCGGCGTCGAGCGTGAGCCAGATCTGGGTGAGCTCCCAGTGGAGCCGGTCGTTGGTCGCGTTGAGCACCTCCGGCCGGTTGATCGTGATCAGCACCACGCCGTTGGGCCTGCGCTCGAATGCCAGATGCTGGTAGTCGCGGTAGTCCATGGCCGATGGCCTCCTGTGAATGAGATTCGGCTGGAGGCTAGCACGGTCGCGGGGCACCCCGCCGCTTGCACATTCTTGCTGGAATCTTCGGCGTCGCCACCCCTCTCGCGGGCGACCGCGTCGGAACGACGGGCCACGCATGACTGGAATGGACGATGCCCGCCGACCGTGAAGGACCGGAGTCCGAGCGGCCGCCTCTCGGCCCGGCCGACACGCTGGTCCGGCTCGCCCTGGTCGGCCTCGTCCTCGCCGCGGTCCTGGGCACGTACGCCTTCCTCGGTGGGTGGCTGACCCCGGGCGCGCTGACGCCCGCGCGGATCACCGACGCGTTCGAGCACGTGGCCGGCGTCCACCCCGGCTTCCGTCGCAATCATGCCAAGGGCGTGGGCGGGTCCGGGTTCTTCGAAAGCAACGGGGCCGGTGCGCGCTTCTCGAAGGCGGTGGTCTTTCGACCCGGGCGCGTGCCGGTGATCGGCCGCTTCTCCCTGTCGGGTGGCCGGCCCGACGTGGCCGACGCGCCCGACGAGGTGCGCGGTCTGGGGCTTCAGTTCAGCCTGCCGGACGGCGAGCTGTGGCGGACCGCGATGATCAACCTGCCGGTGTTTCCGTTCCGGACCCCGGAGGCGTTCTACGAGAATCTCGTCGCGTCCGCGCCTGAT
>Ga0210384_10002258_pt1 | contig 23856 bp, 19 predicted proteins | sample IncBWH2MmetaG_FD_160574 | JGI IMG/M metagenome (GOLD analysis project Ga0210384, IMG submission 160574) | Forest soil microbial communities from Barre Woods Harvard Forest LTER site, Petersham, Massachusetts, United States - Inc-BW-H-2-M | ecosystem: Environmental > Terrestrial > Soil >...
ATTATCGCGAAGTGCCTGGAGAAGGATCCCGAAAACCGCTACCAATCCGCGAAAGAGTTGAGCGTTGATCTCCGACGGGTGGGCACGGCCGGCGCTGTGGCGGCGGCAGCGACGAGGCTGGAGCAAACGCGGACGCATTGGCACAAATTGGCAATTGGAGGCGGTGCCATGGCGGCCGCCGCGCTCCTGATCGTGCTAGTTATCGCGCTGGCGATTGTTCTAAACGTCGGCGGCGTGCGTGATCGAATGCGCGGGAAAACGGGCTCACAGCATATCCGTTCGCTTGCCGTGCTGCCGCTGGAAAATCTATCGCGCGACCCCGAGCAGGAATATTTCGCCGACGGGATGACAGACCAGTTGATCACCGACCTGGCGAAGATCCAGGCGCTGAAAGTGATCTCGCGCACTTCGGTGATGCAGTACAAGGGAGTTCGTAAGCCGCTGCCGCAGATCGCGCAGGAACTCGGGGTGGACGCAGTCGTGGAAGGGTCAGTGCAGCGATCGGGGGATCGCGTTCGTATTATCGCGCAATTGATTGACGCGCGAGCAGACCAGCACCTGTGGGCGAGCAGCTATGAGCGCGACCTGCGGGAAGTGCTGGCCTTGCAAGACGAAGTAGCTCAGGCCATCGCCAATGAGCTGAAAATCGAGATAGCTTCGAACGGCAAGCCGCGTCCCACGAGCTCACGGCCAATTGACCCTGATGCTTACGAATCCTATTTGAAAGGGCGCTACTACTCGAGCAAACGGGCCGAGAAGGAGCTGAAGAAAAGCATCGAGTATTTCCAACAAGCAATCGAAAAGGACGCAAACTACGCTCCGGCCTATGCGGGGATGGCCGACGCGTATGCGCTGCTGGGGTACCGCGGCAACTTGCCTTCTAATGAGGCACTGTCTAAAGGCAAGGCTGCAGCGCGGAAAGCTCTGGAGTTGGATGATTCGCTGGCAGAGGCTCATGCAGCACTGGCATTCATTGCAGAAACGCTTGAGTGGGATTGGCCGACTGCTGAGCGAGAATACAAACGAGCACTCGAACTGAATCCAGGTTATGCCGAGAGTCACAACTGGTATGCCGGTTACCTGATGTATTTTGGGCGGTTTGAAGATGGGATCACAGAGGCGAAACGCGCCCGGGAACTCGATCCTCTCTCGCTTCCAATCAACAATGCGCTGGGCGGCAGGTTGCTTCTTGCGGGCCGAGATAACGAAGCAATAGCACAGATTCAGAAGACCCTAGAGATGGACCCAAATTTTGCCCCGGCGCATACCCAGCTTGGGTGGGCTTACTTAAAAGAGGGCATGAACCAAGATGCCATCTCAGAGTTTCAGAAGGGCGTGACTCTTTCTGGGAGCGACCCTGAGGAGTCAGTGGATCTGGGCTACGCCTATGCGGTCACTGGAAAGCAAGCTGAGGCGAAGAAGATTCTGGCCAAACTAAAGAAGAAACGCGAGCGCGCCTTCGTTTCGCCTGCGGCGCTGGCAATTGTCTCTGGAGCTCTGGGAGAGAAGGACGAGGCGTTCGCGTGGCTGGAGAAGGCGTATGAGGTGCGAGACCCGACACTGACTTATCTCAAGGTAGGGCCAAAGTTCACTCCCCTGCGCTCCGACCCGCGCTTCCAAGATCTGCTGCGCCGCATGGGTCTTCCCCTATAAGGTAGACAAACCACTACACGTGGTTTCGTAGGTGCGTCTAGCTCCAGTAATAATCTTTTCATTTGACAACGGTATCCGTTCATTTAACATCCATGCCCTCAGCCCGAACCCTCCCCCAGCTCGGGCATACCCAGGAGGAAAATCTGTGAGCAGACGAAAGAGACCCCGGTTCAACTGGTGTATCTTGTCCAGCGTGTTGGTCCTCACGCTCGTGCATGCGGGCGCGGCTTTTTGCCAGATGACCAATTCACCCACCCCGGTAGCGCCCGTTTCCAACCCATGCCCGCGCCTCGCGGCGGGAAGCGTTATTCATCAACCCCCGGCGCTGTTCAGCCAAAACGGTGTATTGAACGTTCGGTTCTCCTACCAGACGACCACCGATACGGTTGGCAGACAACTGTTCTGCTTCATGACGCCAGACGGGCTGGAGAATCCCACCCTGCATGTGAGCCCGGGCGATACCCTGAACATAACCGTGACTAACAATACTCCGTTCACGGAAGCAGGGGATACCGACGAAGGATTTCACCCTCCTAATTGCGGCGATACTGAATTCGAGCTGCAGTCTGTTGCTCCAACTCCCACGATGTATGGAATGACTGCCGGCTCGATGAATATCCACTATCACGGCACCAACACCTCGCCTGCGTGCCACGGAGACAATGTGGTCAAGACACTTGTCAATCCCGGAAGGACATTTCAGTACAACGTGCCATTTCCCACTGATGAACCTCCCGGACTCTACTGGTATCACCCGCACATCCACATGCTGGCGGAAGCGGCCGTATTCGGCGGGGCTTCAGGAGCCTTGGTGGTGGACGGAATCAACAACGTGCAGCCGGCGGTAGCCAATTTGCGCCATCGGGTGATCATCATCCGCGACCTGCCATTTAATACGCCCAGCTTGAGCCAAGCCGGGAACTCGATGGATGGCGGAATCCCCCAGCGCGACTTGAGCGTGAACTTCGTCCCGCTGGATTCAACGTTCAACTCGAATACTAACTCGATGTCCTACACACCCGCGGTGATTCACATGGAGACTGGCGAAAAGCAGTTCTGGCGAGTGTGCAACTGCACGTCGGACGCGCCTCTGGATTTGCAAGTGCGGTTTGACGGAGTGCCGCAGATCATTCAATTGGTAGGCATCGACGCCGTGCCGGTAAACTCTCAGGACGGCACGCAACCCGGACACCTGATCGCGGTGTCGCATTTCCGGCTACCGCCGGCAGCGCGCGTGGAATTCATCGTCAACGCACCATCCTCGACGGTGAAGTTGGCGCAGTTGGTGGCGCAATTCGTTTACTCCGGACCGCTGGGCGACACGCTGCCCACCCGGCCGCTGCTGACGATGCAGGTAGTCGGCAACAATGACAACGATGAGCCGCTGGCGGACGACCGGGTTCCCCAATTCACCGCGCTCGACACAAGCCATCAGCGTTTCGGTGGAATCATGAACGTGACTCCTTCGCTGACGCGCACTGTGTTTTTTGAAGAGGTGGAAGATGGGAGCGCGTTCTTCATCAACGCTTCGGGCTGCGTCAAGGCGGATGGTTCCCAATGCCCGATTCAGCCGTACAAAATCGACACGGCCTTCGACAACAACAACCCTCCGGCGATCATTACCACGCAGGGGACGGTGGAAAAATGGATCGTGCAAAATCACGCACGCGAAAATCACGAACTGCACCAGCACCAGATTCACTTCAAGGTGCTGTCGCAGGACAACTTCGACGCCAATTGCGTGCCCGTCGGCGGAACGGGCAACTGCGGCAATCCGCAGGCAAAATCCTGCCAGACGTGCGCGCCAGGGATCAACGGCCAGTTTCTGGACATGATTGAAATTCCGTACTGCGGCGGCCCCGCGCCGATTGGCGGTGGCATTCAGCCTCCTGCGTGCGTCAACGCCAGCGGTCAACCCGTCATACCGTATCCCCAGGTCCAGTTGCTCATGGATTTCCGCGGGTTTGTGGTCGGTGACTTCGTGTTTCACTGTCACATTCTCGGACATGAAGACCTGGGCATGATGGCCATCGAGCAGGTAAACAACGCCAACGAGTAAAAAGGTTGGCTGCGCCAGCCAGAAAAGCGGCCCCGGAGCGGAACTGCGGGGCCGCTTTTTATTTTAGGACGGAGATCGTTCCTTTGCCGGTGCTGGGGGCATGACGAATTTGTCCAGATACGCTTCCAGTTTCTCGCGGTTCTCCAGGCGGTAAGCAGGGTAATCTTTGGCAATGCCTTCATCGCCCAGGCTGAACAGTACGTAGGAGTCAATCAAGCCGCCTTCCTGAAGCTTCAGCAGGAGTTCGGCGGGCGGATCGCCAAGGACTTTGGCTTTCGTCTTCGGATCCTCTTTCAGCTTTTCCAGCGTCATGGCAGCCGCGGTTAACGCCTCCGATTCTTCTGGTAGTGAGTGGCGATACTCTAGTTCTTGCGGAAATCGTTTCTGGAACTTCCCGCCTTGTTTCCATTTCGACTTCACCGCGTAGTATTCCCGCCAAGCAGAGGAGACCTCTGCGGAAAGCCCGGGAGTTATAGCTGGGTCGTTTTTCGTTGGCGCGGGTATAAGCACGTACACAAGATTGAAGGCGGTATGGTTAATGACCGCCCAGGCACGAATTTCGCGCCACACAATCTTGTTGTAGGGTTCGGCAACGGCGGCCTCAATCAAGAGATGCCGTGCCTTGGCCATGTCGCCCTGTCTGGCCGACATGTCGGCGTAGTAGCGGTAGGCAGTCTCCGTATTGGGGTCAATGATTGTGGAGCGCTCGTACCATTCGGCAGCTTCAGCGAATTCATTTTTTTTGTCGTAGCTGTTGGCGGTAAAAAGAGCAGCTGAATAATTTGTGGGCTCGAGTTCCAGCGCGTTCGCGTAGTCCTTCAGCGCCTGACCAAAATCGCGCCGTGAAAATGCTGCTTCCCCTGCAAGCATTGCTTTCTGCACATCGGGATTGTCAGAAAATTTTAGGGCTCCACTGGCCGGCAATTCACCTAAAAGCTGACGCAGGTTTTCCTCCAGCGGGCAGTTGTACCCGAGCCCCCACGCTTGCTGCACTAAATCCCTGGCGCGAAAGCGCTCTTTGGCCGCCGCGCCAGGGTCGGTAAGGGTGGCAGCATGTCCGACGAGCGAAGCGGCCAGGGCTACTAATACTTCGCCGTCTTTTGGATCTTTCTCCGCCAGCTCTTCCAGAAGTGGCAAGGCTTCCAGGCGCTTCCGTTCATTGAAGAGCGCCAAGGCCCTCTCCCGCTTGGCTCGATCCGAAGTTTCCTTGCTCGACTGTGCAGAGACCAGCAACGATGAAAAAGGAACCAGGAAAACTATGAGAAGAAACCTTCGCCACTCGCGAAATGGCATGGCCATTCTGCTTTCAATCTTGCGGCTGAAATTCTATTTAGTTTCCGTTACCGGCCGGCCATTCAATGGCTGAAGCGGCCGGGCCGTGTCGTGGTAATACTTCTTATATTGTGCTATCTGCGCTTCCGATATCTCGATGGAGTTCTTCAGCACATACCAGGCCACCCCTTCATTACAAACCGGATGCGTGAGCGATCCGCGATAGCTATAGTAGCCGTGGTCGGCGGGCAGCAAATCCATGGCATTGATTTTCACTCCGCCTGCCTTCGACTCTTTTCCTGGTTCCGGAATGTGATCCCAAAGCATTTTGATCGCGGCGTTTTCTTTTCCCACAACAATGGGGACCTCAATGATCAGGAAAGTTGCTTCGGGCGACAAATGAACCAATTCGAGGGACATCGGTGCCCGCTTTCCGTTGACGGCGTTTTCTCCCGGCTCGTGGAAGCCAATTTCACTCAAGCGGTAAGGCTTCTTCGCTACCTTCAGCCCTAGATTGCCAGGAAACCGGACCTTGATGAGGTAATGGTTGCAATCGTTTACCATGTCCAGATCAGCGGCCTGATAGTGAAATTCCAGGGGTGCCAGGGGCGGGCTGGCCATTTTTTCCGTCTTCGTAATATCCACGGGCGATTGCGAGTGCCCAGAGTTGCAGACGCTTCCCCAATGCTCCGGGCCGTGAGGACCGATTTCGTAGGTGAATTTGGGTTCGCACGTTTCGGAGGCCCCGCTGGGCACATTCATCTGATGTCCGTGCTGGTGTTGTTGTTGGGAGGCCTTCTCTGGAGGCTGCGCCGCCTGGCAACCGCCTGGCGCTGCTTGCAGAGAAACAGGAAACCAAAAAACAGCAAGCGCAAGCAGAAACATGCCCACAACTCGTTTATTTGGCATATCAATGGCCTCCAAGCGACGGGCTCTGAAATCACTCATCTGGGCGGGAGCCGAGTATAGGCGAGGGCTATCTGCGAAGCAACTACGCCCGGAATCAAGGTTCTAGGCGGCGCTTCTTCGAGGGAGCGGGCACAATGTTGGTGACCACGAAGATATCGTGATCGCCGCCGAGGTCGCGGGCCGAGGGTGTGACGATCGTTTTCGGGCCAATGAAAATTTTCTCGCCTTGCGAAATCGCCGCGCGCACTTCGTGCTCACTGACAAATCCCACAACGCTTATCGCCTGCGGGTTCTCGCCCGTGCCACCTGTGTCGCTCCTCACCGAGGCTGCGGCGGCCGCTCCGGACTTGTCGTTACCGCTTAGGATTGCCGCTGGAGCAGCGGAAACTGATGGGCCGGGTGCAGCGCCTGCAGCAGCCGCTGCCGCAACCACATGGGGCTGCGAAGCCGTTCCCTTCTGCATACCACCACGCAAAATGCCGCGCGCGGCCAGCACGCGCTCTACCACGTGAGCAATCGTCTCTCGGTCCGGCATGGCCGCATTTGCGGCGTCCTGTGTATGCGCAACCGCATGCACGGGCTCAGGCGTTCCTCCTGCAACCGCAGTGCCTCTCGCCGCGATCTGCTGCCGCGACGGACTTTCCAGGCCTGGCGAACCTGCCAGCCGTTGGTCGGCCGGGACCGTGCGGTGCTCGATGGCGCGCGACTCCCATGCCACGCGCTTTACATTCATCAAATGCTGCGGGCCGATGTTGTCTGAAGTGATGTTCCCGCCGGGTGATCCGCAACCAAGGGTCATTGCGGGGAATAAATTTGTGGAATATCCAATTGATCCGTGCACTGCCGATGTGTTCACCACCACGCGAAACGCCGGCACTGCCAGGCCATACTGCTTTATCGCCGCGTCGCTCTGGGAATGTATCGAGCAGGTGTGCCCCAGTCCACCGTGCCGCAACAATCGCGCGCACAACTCGATTCCAGCAGCCAGATTCGGCGCGGAATAAAACGCCAGGATAGGAGAAAGCTTCTCACCCGAAAGAGGCACATCACGTCCCACACCCTCCAGCTTCGCAATCAGCACGCGAGTGGTCGCCGGAACTTTGATGCCCGCCATCTCCGCAATCATCGTCGCTGGACGCCCTACCACCTGTGTGTTCGGCACCAACGCCCCGCCAAGAAAAACGAGCGCGCCTAAACGCTGGATTTCTTCTTCGGTCAGAAAATATGCGCCCTGCTGATGGCATTCCTCGAGCGCCTGCTCGCGCACCGCTTCTTCCGCCACGATGGCTTGCTCCGAGGAGCAAATCGTTCCGTAGTCAAATGTCTTCCCCGCCAGAATATCCGCCACCGCCTTGCGCACATTTGCGGTCCGCTCGATGAACGCCGGCACGTTCCCGGGACCCACGCCAAACGCGGGCCGTCCCGAACTGTATGCCGCGCGCACCAGGCCGGTTCCGCCGGTCGCAAGAATCACTCCGGTCAACCGGTGCCGCATCAATTCCTGCGTTCCTTGCGTGGTCGGATGACTTAAACAAACAATCAAATCCTCCGGGGCGCCCATCTTCAACGCCGCGCGCGTCAGCACACTCACAGATTCGCAGATACAGCGCATCGCCGTCGGGTGCGGACTCAACACCACTGCGTTCCTCGCCTTCAATGAAATCAGCGTCTTGTAAATTGTCGTGGAAGTAGGATTGGTCGAGGGGATTACCGCAGCCACCACGCCGACGGGCTCCGCAATTTCGAGAATTCCCTTTTCGCGGTCCTCGCGAATGATCCCCACCGTTTTCATTCCGCGAATTGCGCGCGGCACGTGCACCGAAGCGAGGCGATTTTTAATTATTTTATCCGCTACATTACCGTACCCGGTTTCCTCCACCGCCAGCCGCGCCAGTTGCTCGCCTGCTTCCGTGGCTGCGGCTGCGCAAGCCTCCACGACGGCATCAACTTGTTCTTGGGAAAATACGGCGAACTTCTTCTGTGCTTCACTCGCCCGCTCGACCGCTTGGCGAGCTTCCTGGATGGATATCAGGTCGCGATCGCGCAGGCTCAAAGAACCATACCTGATCGGGCTTCCTGGCTTGGCGCTTCAGAAACCCTGTTTCGAATTTCTCCAGACAATTTCGGCGCCCGGCTACTTCCTGGGGGACCGCGGCGCTCCGCCCCCGGGCAAAATTTCTTCGACCAGCTCATGCGGCCGCGGGATCACGTGCACCGCCACCAACTCACCCACGCGTCGCGCCGCAGCAGCTCCGGCATCGGTTGCCGCTTTCACCGCGCCTACATCTCCGCGCACCATAACGGTCACATAGCCGGCGCCAATATATTCCTTGCCGATCAAGATCACGTTGGCTGCTTTCACCATGGCATCTGCTGCTTCAATCGAGCCCACCAATCCCTTGGTCTCGATCATTCCTAGCGCTTCATTGGCCATGCGTCCTCGCTTGCCTCGGTAATCCTGATTTGTTCTTGGGACAGTGAATTGGAAATCGTGCGCAGACTAACACGCCCACTGAGGTGAAGCAAGCTGCGGCCGCGCTTCTGTGGAAATCTTCACCAGTTGCATGCCTCGTTGCCTCGTCCCTACCCTACGACCACTCGTGCCACCCATCCTCTCTGCGCTCCATCAAAGATAAAAGACACTTGGGGGTCGGAACTCTGTAATCTAGCCCCGGAGAAGGACTACCAATGGCGGCGGTAAACACCGACAAGACAGTCTTGCTGACCGGAGCCGGTGGGTGGATCGGCTCGGCTCTTGCAAGAGCCATCGCCTCGGTCTCGCCGCGGTTCTTGATCCTTCTGGATAACTCCGAGGGCAATTTACATCAGATCCGCACAGAATTGGCTGCCGTTGCGAACAGCGCGTCACACACCGCCATCCTCGGTGACGTCTCTGATCGCGCTCTCATTGCGGAAATATTTGAGACGCATCGTCCACAGATCATTTATCACGCCGCAGCCTTCAAGCATGTCCCGCTAATGGAAATAAATCCCATCGCCGCCGTGCGCAACAACGCCGTTGGCACGGGCCGGCTCGCCAGGGCCGCTTGCGAGCAGGAAGCCGAAAAGTTCATTATGATATCAACCGACAAGGCTGTGAATCCGCGAAGCGTGATGGGAGCGTCAAAACGTGTGGCAGAGCTTGCTCTTGAGCGTTGTCGCGGCGCGCACTGCGAAATGAAAGCCGTGCGCCTCGGAAATGTGTTGGGAGCTTACGGGAGTGTCGTCCCACTATTTCTTGAGCAAATTGCTCGCGGCGGCCCGGTAACGGTTGCTGACCCCGAAGCGAGCAGATACTTCCTCACTCTCAATGAGGCAGTCGAGTTGATCCTGGGCGCGGCGGAGCTGACGGATGGCGATGGCATTTTTGTTCCCGAACTCGGCGAGCCGATAAAAATTGTTGAGCTCGCCCGCCAGTTAATTCTGCGCGCTGGACGTAAGCCCGAGATAGAAATCCCCATTTCCTTCAGCGGTCTTCGTCCCGGCGACAAGTTGACGGAAGAGCTCGCGTCCAATTCGGAGACCTTGAAACCAACTGGGGATGCCAGGCTCTCTCGCGTCAGTGGCTCCTCTGTTTCTCCGGCCGAATTTGATGTGGCCATCGCAAAGCTTGCTGAAGATGTTGGCGCGCGCGACATCAACTCGCTCCTCAAAACGCTTTGCCGCCTTGTTCCCGAGTACGAGCCAAGCGAAACGGTATTGCAACAATTGCGGCGCGCTCGGGCTGCCGGAATATGATTCGCAAAATCGCCGCCATCACCACCTCTCGCGCCGACTATAGTCACCTGTATTGGCCCCTGCGCGATCTCTCCAAACATGAAAATGTAGATTTGCGCATTATCGCACTGGGCTCGCACCTCTCTCCCGAGTTTGGCCGAACCATCCAGGAAATCGAGACAGACGGATTCAAGATTGACGGGCGCATTGAGTGCCTGCTGAGTTCCGACACCGATGTAGGCATGGCCAAAACAATTGGATTGGCCACACTGAGTCTCAGCGACATTCTGGGAGAGATGCGCCCTGACATGCTCCTTCTGATTGCCGACCGATACGAAATGCTTGCGCCCGCCTCTGTTGCGCTCGCTTTGCGCATCCCCGTTGCCCACATCGAGGGGGGAGAAATCAGCGAAGGCGCGATTGACGACGCCGTCCGCAATGCAATCACCATGATGAGTCATATTCATTTCACTTCCACCTTCGGCGCGCGCGACCGTGTGATTGCCATGGGCGAGGAGGAATGGCGCGTTCACCGCGCGGGCGCTCCTTCCCTCGATCATCTGCGCCGGCAAACACTTTTCACGCGCGAGCAGCTCGAGCCGCGGCTCGGTCTCGATTTGAATCAGCCGACATTCCTTGTCGCCTTCCACCCGCTGACCATCGCTCGCGATACGCTGGAGGAGGCGGATGCCTTTTTTGCCGCGCTCGAAACCTTTCCGGAGCAGCTCCTTTTTTGCTACCCCAACGCCGACGCTGGAAGCCGCGCTCTCATCGAGCGTACCCACTCGTTTCTCGCTTCTCGCCGGCACGGACGACTCTTCATCAACCTCGAGTCGCTCACCTACTGGAGCCTGCTTGCACAGGTGGATGCCTTGCTCGGCAATTCCAGCAGCGGAATCATGGAAAGCGCATCCTTCGCGCTGCCCACAGTAAATGTTGGATTGCGACAGCAGGGCCGGGAGCACGCGAGCAATGTCGTGGATGCTGCTGCCGACGTTCGTTCCGTTCAGGACGCCGTGCGGCTGGCGCGAAGCTCTGAGTTCTGCGCGTCTCTGCGAGGCATCAACAATCCCTACGGAGATGGCTTTGCATCGGAAAAAATCGTGCGCGTGCTCACCACCGTTCCACTCACGCGCGAGCTGTTGATGAAGCGTCACGCGCAGCTTCCGGCGACCGTCGAGCACGCTCGCAGCGCACACCAACAATAAATTCCATTATTTGGGTTACGCCTTCGGGAGGACCCCGAGGCTGGCTGCAGCCACGCTATCGCGCGTCGAATTCTTTACCAGGTACATGGCTTCATCGGCAAGATGCAATAGCTCAGCCTTGGTGCGCGAATCCGAAGGATAAGAAGCGACGCCCACACTCGCGGTGATGTGCACGTTCAGCCCAGGTTCTTTCAACCATACGGCCTCACGAATCAATTTGTGCAAGCGCCGCGCAACGCCCAGCGCATTCTCTTTCGATGTTTGTGGCAGGAGTACTACGAACTCATCCCCGCCATAGCGGAACGCCAGGTCAATCAACCGGCATTTATCTTTGATGGCCTCGCCGATTTCCGCGAGCAGTTTCGATCCCATCAGGTGCCCGTAGGTGTCGTTCACCTGTTTGAAGTGGTCCAGATCAATAAATATCAATGAAAATTCGAAGGCGTAGCGATGCGACCTGTAAATTTCCGTGTCCAGCATGAAATTCAAATGCCGGGCATTGTACAGGCTGGTGCAATCGTCCGTGATGGTCAGCTCATGGATGCGCTGCACGTGCCGCGCGTTCTCGATGGCGATCGCCGCGTAATCCGCCAGGGCTTCCAGCAGCGCCAGATCACGCGGGCTGAATCCATCCGGCCCGATACAATTGATCAATTCAATTACGCCCAGGCAATGATCGCGGAAGCGGACCGGCACAGCCACAATGGAGCGCGTCTCCATTTTCGTCCGCGCATCCACCTGTGCGAAGAATCGCGAATCTTTACTGGTATCCGGCACCACCACCACTTCACCCGTTTGCGCTACCCATCCGGCCAACCCCTGTCCCAGCTTGATGCGCACGTCCTTCAGCGCTTCGGCGCCCTTTCCGGTGGCGATTTGAAAATAAAGTTCGCCCTTATCCACATCCATCAGCAGCAAAGACCATGTGTCTGGGCGCAGAACCTCGTTGATCTTTTCCATGATGGTGCGCAGCACTTGGTCCAACTGCAGCGAGGAGGTGAGGGCTTTGCCAAGTTCGTGAAAAACAGTGACTTCACTGGATTCCGGTACTTCGACGTTGACGCGCGGATTTCGACGGCGCTCGACGCCGTCGAAGAGTTTAGTGTCGCCAACTCTTCGAATCGATTCCGTCGGGACTGCCAGCTTCGGTTCTCGCCTATCTTCGGGCAACATTCGCATTATAGTGAACCGTTTTCACTTACCGCAATGGACTTCGCAGCGCGATTGCCGTAAGCCTTATCGGGGTCGCCAGGCCCGTGTATTCCGCTGCCTCCTCACGACTAGCATTGACACTCCCCGCAACGACGCCTATATTTTTTCTTTGGTTGCGGAACCCTGCGGATGTCAACGGCACCTTTCGGCGAACATCTGAAACGCGAGCGGGAAATGCGTGGCGTCTCTCTCGAGGAAATTTCTGCCGCCACGCGCATCAGCACGCGCTTCCTGGAAGCCCTGGAGAATGACCATTGGGATCAGCTCCCCGGTGGCGTTTTCAATCGTGGCTTTATCCGCTCCGTGGCGCGCTTCCTGGGCCTGGATGAAGACAACCTGGTGGCGGAATACGCTCTCGAAACCAAGAACCGCGTTGACGCGGGAGTGATTCCCGATCCTCCTGTGGAGACGCATCGCAACTGGGGTCCGGCGATTGTGGCTTTCGGAGTGTTGGCAGCCGTCGTTGCTGGTGGATGGCTCCTGTATGTCCATTACGGTTCCCAGATCGCTGCGCGCCTTCACATCAAGCACACTGCTTCTGCGTCTTCAACGGTGGTTCCGGCAGCCTCTTCCCCTCCTGCGTCCGCCGCCCTCGAATTAAAAATCGAACCTGGAAAGTCCATGGATTTGAAAGTTGTTGCCGATGGCAGAGCCGTTTACGATGGGCACGTGGAAACCGGCAAAGAGATGCGTTTCGTCGCCAAGGATTCGCTTGAAATCTCCGCTGCTGATTCAGGCTCGCTGCTTCTGGAACTCAACGGGCAGAAACTCCCGCCCATCGGTCTTTCCGGACAATCCGGCAGCATCAAACTTACCCAAAATGATTTGAAGCCCGCCGCGGGAGGCAGCCATTAGCGCAGAACTACGCGAGGAAATCCGCTCGGGACATGCGCGGCCCGAACGTAAGCTTGCGATTTGCTCGGGTGGCGCTTCGCTTTCCCCTGATGTCCGCGTCGAACTGCTGGCCATACTTTCGACGGATGCGGACGAGGGCATCGCACAGCGCGCCCAGGGTGTTCTTCTGACTCATTCTCATGATTCATTCCTCCTCGCGCTCGCGCGGACGGATGTCGATCAACGACTGTTCGCCTATTGCGCCGATAACGTCGGAGAAAAACAGGGAATTGCAGATGCACTGGCGAAAAATTCCAATTGTCCAACCGCGATGGTCACGCGCGTGGCCCGCCATCTCACCGCTGCTGGTATTCAGGCGCTGCTCGAAAATCTCGAACGGCTCACCTCCGATTCACATCTGATTGAAGCGCTGGCTCAGTCTCAGGCGGCTTCCGTCGAGCAGCAGGAATTGATTCGAGAAATCCAGAACAATGAATCGGCTGACGTGAAAGAAATCGCGGAGGCTGCGGCGGAGGCGGAGCCTGATCCCGCGAAACGCCAGACGCTTACGCAGAAACTGACGCATCTGAATGTGGTCGAGCGCATCATCCTGGCTCTAAAAGGCGGGCGCGAGGAACGCATGCTATTGATCCGCGACCGCAACAAGATTGTGCAGCGCAGCGTGCTGCAATCGCCGCGGCTTACTGAGTCGGAAGTGGAATCCTTCGCGGCCATGGCCAATGTCACTTCCGATGTGCTGCGCATCATTTCGTTGAACCGCACCTTCATCAAGAGCTACGCTATCATCAGAAATCTGGCCAAAAATCCCAAGACGCCGCTCGACATTTCGCTGCACATTCTTCCGCGGCTCACCGCCACTGATCTAAAAATCCTCACCACTAACAAAAACATCCCCGAAACGTTGCGCAATACCGCCATCAAGTTGCAACGCTCCCGTAAAATTCTCGGCTCTGGCGATTAGTTGCAGAATTTTGTAGATCGTCTTTTTAGGGGAAGCAGAGGCGCAGAAATTTCTTCAAATGACTGAAAATAAAGGGCTTTAGCGCGCAGTGGCCGGGCTTCGTGATTACTTTCCCGCTGGCGCGGCCACAGACGTTTCAATTTTGTTTTTGTATTCCTTCGCCTTTAGAAGAATCTCTTTTTCATCGAGCGTAAGCATGCGCCGCTCTTGCATCACAATTTTCCCGGCGATCACCACTGTTCGCACATCAGATGCCTTGAGCGCGTATACAATTTGCGAATAGGCGTTGTACATCGGCACTGCGTGGGGCGCGCCAGTATCGACAATGATCAAGTCTGCTTTCTTTCCCGTTTCGAGCGACCCGATATTTTTCTCCATGTGCAGCGCACGCGCACCCGTTATGGTGGCCATTTCCACCACCTGCTGTGCGGGCAAGGCACGCGGGTCGCGCCGCGCGATCTTCTGAAGCTTTGCGGCCAAATCCATTTCCTCAAAGAGATCCAAGTTGTTGTTGCTCGCAGCGCCGTCCGTTGCCAGGCCGATCGCCTCTCCAGCCGCGAGCATGTCCACCACCGGCATCACGCCTGCCGCAGTTTTCATGTTGCTCGACGGATTGTGTATGCATCCCACATTGAAATGCGTCAGGATTGAAATGTCGCCGGCGTCCACCCAGATGCAGTGCGCGCCCACAACATCGGAACCAAGGATGCCGGTGCGGTCAAGATAAGCCACGGGAGTGAGCCCATGCTTCGCAAGGCTTTGCTCCAGCTCAAACGGAGCTTCCGCAATATGAATTAATATTGGCGCGCCATTTCTTCGTGCGAGGGCAGCGCTGTCCTGCAATGTCTTTTCCGAGCACGCGTAAATCGAGTGTGGCGCAGCGGCTGCGGTGATCAGAGGATCGCCCTTCCAGCGATCGAGAAATTTCTGCGTGTAGGCATAGGCGCCCGCAAGAGTCTTATTATCGGGGGCGGGAAAATCTATGATGGTTTCGCCCAGCACGCCGCGCATGCCGGCTTCTTTTGTAACGCTCGCCACCGCGTCCTCGAAATAATACATGTCGGCGTAGGTAGTGATGCCGCCGCGCAGCATTTCCAAAATCCCCAGACGGGTACCCCATATCACGAAATCTTCATTAACGTTGCGCGCCTCCGCAGGGAAGATATACTTGTGCAGCCAATCGTCGAGCGAGAGGTCATCAGCAATACCGCGAAACAGGCTCATGGCCGCGTGCGCGTGTCCATTGATCAGTCCGGGCATCACGATCATTCCGCGGGCATCAATTTTCTTTGTGGCCTCGTAGCGCGAATCAATGTCGACGCTGGAGCCCACGGCGGCGATGGAATCACCCCGCACCGCCACTGCGCCGTTCTCGATTACCCGCCGCTGCGCATCCATGGTCACAACGGTTCCACCCGTAATCACCAGATCGGCTTTCTCTTTTGCTGCGGCCGGGAAAACCGCGGCAGCACAGATGATCACGAATAAAATCAGATGAAAGTCTAATAGTCGTCTCATATGTTGTCTCCGTGAGCGAACGGCTCAAGCTACCCAGGCCGAGCCTAAAAATTGCTCCGGATCGAGTCTTTCGCCCATTCAGCGTTCATCGTTATTCGCTCGTCTCGCGCGCGGCGGAGGGCTCCGTGGCTTTAGTTTTTAGATAAACGACGAATCGAAGGGGTGCGGCAATAAACTTCCAGAAGTGGTGTGCTCGATCTTTCCTTTCAGATTCGTTAGAACCACCGGAACGTCGCCGCAAAATTCCCAGATAATTTGCCGACAAGCACCGCAGGGAGGTGTGAGCATGTCGGTGTCGGCAGCGATGGCGATGGAATCAAATCCGCGCTCGCCCTCGGAAACCGCTTTGAAAATTGCCACACGCTCGGCGCAACAGGTCAGCCCGAGCGTGGCGTTTTCTACGTTGCAGCCGGAAAAAATCCTTCCCGACTTTGCTCGTACCGCCGCGCCCACGCGGAAATTCGAAAATGGCGCATGCGCATTCTCGCGCGCCTGTCTTGCTGCGGAAATCAAAGCATCGTATTCGCTCACGGCCGCAGATTGTATCGCGAAAAAGCCAGTCTCGAATGATTAGTGGGGCAGTCTGGACTACAGTGAGCGCAGCAAGCCCACTCCCAAGGTTAGAACGCCTGCAGCAAGAATCGCCGCTCCCACATAAATGAACGCGACAGCGCCATTCGGCTGCGACGCAGTTGGCGGGGCCATGGAAACAAAAAATCCGATGGGGATCAGAATGGCAGCCAGTGGAACGGCGATGCGCGCAAACCACTGCAGAAAGACTGGTAGGGCGGCCGCGTCCACCAGAATCTGACAGAGGAGCGAGAGGATCACGAAAACTCCGGCATGTGCGTGGCCTGCGCGAAAGAAATTCTGCCGGAGCGGATTTTCCATGTATCCGGAGCCGGGCTTCACCAAGGAAGTTAACAGAAAATAGCCGCCGTACTGGATACTCGGAACCGTGATCAGGATGATTCCTGCCATCAGACGCGTTGCGTAGCTCATGTTATTCCTCGCGGCCAATCTTGGTGAGTCTTCTGTTTTTGCATACCCAGGATGCGAAGCGTCTTGGTTCGCCAACCACTTTATTTCAAATTCAAAGCCGTCGGGTGCTTGGGCTGATAAAGGCCAACATCACCACCACCGGGAAGCCGCATCTTTGTAATGGAACCCCATCGTGCCTCTTCAACTTTGGAGCAGTTAACGCCTTTCTTCGCGAGCGCAGCCATCTCGGCTTTCAGATCGTCGCACAGGAAATAGAGTTCGTGGCCACTCTCCTGCGCAGGGTGAAACGCAGCTTCCGCCGGTGGCATAGCGAAGATCAACCATCCATGACCTGCATCCACGGATTTAAATCCGAGCACGTCGCGGAAAAACTCGCGGTCCCTCTCAGCGTTCTTGCTATAGACAACTACGTGAGCGCCGGAAATCATTTGCGCCTCCTAAAAGATGCCCGGACCTGCCGGTGCGCTGTACATTTCTTGGACCCTCAAAAATTAAAATTGGATCAAGTCAGGACCCTAGCCCAAGATGGGCTCGATTGTAAGCCCGTTTTGGTGAGCTGGGAATTGGTGACGGGTGTCTGCAAGCGCGCATTTGGTAGAGCGATGGCAAAAGGATAGTGAACTAAATCCTTCAAAAACTAGTCACTCGGCCAGTGGAATTTTCTCTACTCTCGTGCCATGTTAACCATGGAGAATTTTCTAGCGCTGGAGGTCACGAAACCTGGTGGCGGTGCACATATTCAAAGGCTCCCGCCATGTCGGCGGGCCAAGCCTGGCGTCGCAGGAAGGGTCCATCCAGCCCGACTGAGCATCCAGCTTCGAGCCTCCAGTTCCGAAATTCTAATCGCAAGTAATTCCGGTTTTTTAGTCAAGGCCGGGAACGCAGCCGAAGAGTCAGTAATTACTTTGGATTTGTTTCATCGGCAGCGATGTGGGGGATTACGGCGCGGAGCAGGGCGATGAATTGAGATTTGACGCGTTCGCCGGTTTCGATCACTTCGAGGTGGTCGAGAGGCTGGTCGAGTATCCCCGCGGCCATGTTGGTGACGCAGGAAATTCCGAGGACGCGCAGGCCCATGTGACGGGCGACGATGGTTTCCGGAACAGTTGACATGCCGACCAGGTCGGCGCCGATCGTGCGAAGGTAGCGGATTTCGGCCGGCGTTTCGTAGCTGGGGCCAGAGAGCGCGGCGTATACGCCCTCGTGAACTTCGATGCCCAGGCGCTTGGCTTCGACCAGCGCGGCCTGCCGATAGGATTTCCAGTAGGCCTGAGTCATGTCATGAAAACGCGGGCCGAAGCGCTCGTCGTTGGGACCAACGAGCGGATTTGTGCCTTGCAGGTTGATGTGGTCGCTGAGGATGACGAGCGCGCCCTGCTTGTACTCGAGATTGACGCCGCCCGCAGCATTAGTGAGGATGACGTCACGGATTCCCAGGCGGCCGAGAACGCGCATCGGGAAGACGACTTCTTGGGCCGAGTAACCTTCGTACGCATGCACGCGCCCTTGCATGGCGGCGACGGCGATGGTGCCGACGGTGCCGATGACCAGACAGCCCGCGTGGCCAATTGCCGTCGAGCGCGGAAAGCCGGGAATTTTTGCGTAGGGGATTTTTACGGAAGCGGTCAGTTCGTCGGCAAAAGCGCCGAGGCCGGAACCGAGGACCAGCGCGATTTTCGGCCGCAGTTTTGTCTTGGAGAGGATGAATTTTGCGGCGCGGTCGGCGCGCGCGAATTCGGAACCTTGCGCTGCGCCCTTCGCGCGGCGCGCCCTCATTGCAACATGACTCCGACGATTGAGGCGGACATCAGGTTGGCCATGGTACCGCAGAGCATGGCCCGGATTCCGAGTTGGGCGAGTTCGGAGCGTTTGTTGGGAGCGAGCGCGCCGATGCCGCCGATCTGAATCCCGATGGAGCTAAAATTTGCGAAGCCGCAGAGCGCGAAAGTGGCGATCGTAAAAGAGCGCGGATCGAGCGCTTCTTTCAACGGGCCGAGGCGTTGGAAAGCGATCAACTCGTTGGTCACCATACGCAGTCCCAATAGATTTCCGATGGTCGGTGCGTCGTGCCATGGAATTCCGATCAGCCAGGCGATGGGAGCGAAGAACCAGCCAAGGATTTGCTCCAGGCTGGTGGGAAACCAGGCGATGCCGCGGCGCGCGAGCAAATCATGCATCGCGCCGAAAAGGCCATCGACGAGATAAATCATGGCGATGAAGGTGATCAGCATCGCGGCGACGTTGAGTGCGAGGCTGAGCCCGTCGGTGGTGCCGCGAGTGAGTGCAGCGAGCGCGTTCTTGTCGCGCTCCATCTCGGCCATCTGCACTTTGCCGGATGTAAGTGGCTGTTCGGTTTCAGGGACGAGCATTTTCGAGAGAAGGATGGTGCCGGGAGCAGTCATGATGACGGCAGCGAGCACGTGCTTGGCTTCGACGCCGTAGGCAATGTAAGCGGCCATCATGCCGCCGGAAACGTGGGCCATGCCGCTGGTCATGATGGTCATCAACTCCGAGCGTGTGACATTGGGAAGGAAGGGCCGAATGGTGAGGGGGGCTTCGGTCTGCCCCATGAAAATGCTCGCGGCGACGTTGAGCGATTCGGCGCCACTGGCGCCCATCAACCGGGTCATCACCACGGCGGCGGCTTTGATGATCGCTTGCATCACGCCGAGGTAATAGAGCAGGGCAAAAAATGCGGCGATGAATATGATGGTAGGAAGCACTTGAAAGGCGAAGAAGAAACCGAGCGGCGAGCCTTTTTTGCCGAGGTCGCCGAACACAAATTCGGAGCCGTAGAATGCGAAACCGAGGAGCCATTTTACAGCGTCGCCAGCGCGCTGGAAGAGATAGCGGCCGGTCTCCCAGCGCATGACGAGGAATGCGAAACCGATCTGAAGGCCAAGGCCCCAGGCGACAGTTTTTGCGCGGATGGCGCTGCGATTGGTGGAGAAGAGGTAGGCGAAGGCCATCATAGTGAGCATGCCGAGGATTCCGATGAGGCGATGCATTCGGTGGTGTCCCCCTCCCCATGCGTTCGAGAAAAGCTTCGAGTTGGAAAAACCAAACTACGGCGCGCCGATAATTTTTCTGACCAGCGGCGATGCAGGTGGCGCGGCCGGGCCAATCTGAAAACTATGTTCGAGCAGAGCGACGGAATCGGCGAGCCGCGCGTCTGAATTGTAGTGCACCATGCAGAGCGGCTCGCCTGCCTTCACAGCGTCTCCGACTTTTTTCTTGAGCACCAGACCGACGGCCGGATCCACCGCGTCCTCTTTTTTTTCGCGCCCCCCGCCGAGCAGCATGCCGGCAACACCGACATGTTCGCAATGAATGCCGGTGACGTAGCCCGCGTGTTTTGCACGAACGGGCGATTGATGTTGCGCGCGCGGCAGCCGGGCCGGATCATCCACTGCATTTGGATCGCCTCCTTGCAAGCGAACGATCTCGCGGAATGTATCACGGGCACGGCCGGAAGCAATCATTTCCGCGGCGAGCTTCTTGCCTTCGGCCAAAGATTTTGTGCGGTTGCCGAGCAGAAACATCCAGGCGGAGAGGTCGAGGCAGAGTTCACGCAAGTCCTCGGGGCCGTGGCCTTCCATGACTTCTATGCATTCCTCGACTTCGAGCGCGTTGCCGATTTTACGGCCGAGCGGCTGTTCCATATCGGTGATCAGCGCGACAACCTTTTTGCCCATGCGCGTGCCGGTCTCGACCATCAACTCGGCGAGATATTCTGCATCGGCCTGCTTCTTCATGAATGCGCCATCGCCGGTTTTGACGTCCAGGATCAGCGCGTCGATTCCCTCGGCCATTTTTTTGCTCATGATGGAAGCGCAAATCAGGTAAGGGCTTTCGACCGTCGAGGTAACATCGCGAAGTGCGTATAAGCGCTTGTCCGCGGGCGCGATTTCGGGAGTCTGGCCGATGAGGCCACAGTGGCACGCGCCGAGGACGCGGCGAAAATCGTTGAGCGAGAGATTTACGTTGAAGCCGGGGATGGATTCGAGTTTGTCGAGGGTGCCGCCAGTGTGGCCTAGTCCGCGTCCGCTAATCATGGGGACATAGAGGCCGGCGGCCGCGACCACGGGAGCGATGACGAGAGAAGTTTTATCTCCCACGCCTCCGGTCGAGTGCTTGTCCACCTTGGGCGCGGCCAGATCGGAGAAATCGAGGACCACACCGGAATGCAGCATGGCCTCGGTGAGAGCGGCGAGTTCGGCGCGTGTCATGCCGCGCCAGACGACAGCCATGAGCCAGGCAGCAAGCTGATAATCGGGGATGCGGTCCTGGGTCGCGCCGTCGATAAGGAACTCGATTTCCTGGCGGGAGAGTTCCGCAGCGTCACGTTTTTTGCGAATGATGTCAACAGCGCGCATGAACTAGGGCCGCCGAGGAAGCTAGCATCGGAGCGACGGCGGCGTCAACGAAACGGGCGAAAAGATTTCCTGATTCGTGTTGCGCTGAAGGAAAAAGTTTGGGAGACTCCCGAAGTTGCACATGATGTACCCGTAGATTTCCTGCGCAGGCATCGATGCCGGATGCGATTCAGGCAAATCGGCGGGCGGGGGATGAAGAATGGAAGGGCAGATTTGTTCAACCGGAATGGAGTGCAGCTTATCGGACTCCGCTCCGAGGCTAGATCATGAACCGCCGTGCCGCCCAACTCGGAGCGCAATCCGCGTGCCTGCTACTAGTGTGGCTGGCGGCGGTTTGCACGGCCTCCGCGCAGCAAACCACGCCGTCCACACCAGATAGTTCCGCAACGCAAGAAGTTCAGACATCAACCGCGTCGCCAGCCGAAGAGAAGAGCGACGCAGTAACCATGTTCCCACACTCGGAAACCAGCCGGTACTGGATCTCGGGGCAAGCCAACATTGTTTTGCAGTGGCACCCCTCGTTTCCAGCGAGATATAGCGGACCGAACAGCCTTCATTCAAAGGCAGAAAATGCGACGTCGAAAGTTTTCACATTGTACTTGGGCTACCAGCTAACACACACGACGGAAGTGTTTCTGGATTCGGAGAGCGCAAGCGGGCACGGGATCAGCGAGGCGCTGGGGCTGGCGGGATTTACGAATTTGGACGTGGTCCGCAATCCTCAACTCTCACATACTCCGTATCTCGCGCGCGCCCTGATCCGGCAGATTATTCCACTGAGTAGCGATCGGGTAACGGCCGAGCGCGGCGTGTTTGCGCTGGCCACAACGCTTCCCGCGCGGCGAATTGAGATTCGCGCAGGCAAATTCAGCATGGTGGATTTCTTTGATGTGAATACCTGGGGACAGGACAGTCATCTTCAGTTTCTCAATTGGACTGTGGATAACAACGGCGCCTACGACTACGCAGCAAACACGCGCGGGTACACCGATGGCGTGATTCTTGAGTACGACGATCACTGGCTTTCCGCGCGGTTTGCGGAAACGCTGATGCCGAAAGTAGCCAATGGCATCAATCTGGATGCGGATGTGACGCGAGCCCGTGCGGAGAATTTTGAGGCGGAAGCGCGCGGAAATCTTTTTATGCATCGGGCCGGAGTGGTGCGCTTGCTGGCGTTTCTCAATCACGCCGACATGGGGAGTTATGAGGAAGCAGTCCGCGAGGCCGAGATTAGCCACACTGTGCCGGACATTATTGCCACTCGGCGGCAAGGCCGGCACAAGTACGGGTTTGGGTTAAATTTCGAGCAAGAGCTTCCGGGGAAGATAGGGTTGTTTGGGCGGCTTGGGTGGAGCGACGGGCGCAACGAGTCTTTCGCATATACGGAAGTGGATCGAACTTTTGAGATAGGCGCGTTCACCACGGGCGACCGGTGGAGAAGACGAAATGATCGCGTGGGCGTGGCGTTCGTGGCGAATGGGATTGTGGCGGCGCATCAGCAATATCTTGCGCTGGGAGGAAAGGGTTTTCTGCTGGGCGATGGCGCGCTGACATACGGGCCTGAAAAGATCTTCGAAGGGTTTTACACAGCCCACATTTGGCGCGGCATTTTTGGGTCGTTCGATCTCCACCACATCAATAATCCCGGTTACAATAAGGATCGCGGGCCAGTGGTGGTTCCTGGCGTGAGGCTGCACGTGGATTTTTGACACGCGGGGCGATACTCGAAGGGGCCGCGAATCATTGTGGAACGGAATCATTGGCGCCGGGCGATTTTGTGGAAGGCAGCCAATAGCTGGCAAGTACAGGAATCAGAAAGAGTATGGCGAGGGGAGAAGTGACCATGCCCCCGACGACAACGCGAGCGAGAGGTTGCTGGGCTTGAACTCCGACGCCCGAGGAAATGGCAGCAGGGAGCAGACCCAGCCCGGCGGCCGCGCACGCCATCATCACCGGACGCATCTCGGCGAGGCCACCGAGTTCGATGGCGCCCAGCAGGGTTGAACAGTCCTTTTCCTTTCGACGTATGCCGGAGACAAAAACCACGCCTCCCAGCGTGCAGACGCCGATCACGGAAGCGAAACCGACGGCTGCAGAAATGCTGAAGGGAGTGCGAGTGATGAGCAGCGAAAGGACCCCACCCAACAAACCAAAGGGAAGAATGGCGAGAACGAGCAGCGCGTGGCGCAAGGAATTAAATGCAGTGAAGAGGAGCGCGAGAATCACAAGTAAGCTGATAGGAAGGATCACCGCGAGGCGGCGCTGCTCCTTCTGCAGACTGTCGTATTCGCCAGCCCATTCGTAGTGATAGCCCTCCGCCAAGTGGACCTTTTGCGCGAGGCGATCCTGCACCTCACCAATGGTTCCTGCGAGATCGCGCCCGCGGACGCTGAATTTCACGGGGATATAGCGGCGGCCATTTTCACGGTAGATCATGAAGGCGCCCTCCCGCAGCGATACATCGGCAACCTGGGCGAGAGGAACACGATTCCCGTCCGGGGTGGGCAGCAGGATGTTGCGAATGGCTTCGGGGGTGCGGCGGAACTCCGGCTGATAGCGAATGACAAAATCGAAGCGGCGGTCGCCTTCGAGAATCTGGGTAGGGGCGAGTCCGCCAATGGCCGCCTGAACAGCAGCATTCAAGTCGGCGGCCATCAAGCCATAACGAGCGCTGGCGGCGCGGTCAATGGAAACGAGGAGCTCGGGCTGGCCCGTTTCCTGGAATACGGCGAGATCGGCAACGCCGCGGACTTTGGTCATCACCTCACGGATTTCGCCGGCTTTTTCGACCAGGACATCAATATCGTCCCCGAACAGCTTGAGAGAATTCTCTCCTTTGACGCCCGACATCGCTTCTTCAACGTTGTCCTGAATATTCTGGGAGAAATTGAAATCCACACCAGGAAATTGTTCTAGCTGCTCATCCATGCGGCGCACCAATTCATCTTTGGTCAGGCCAGCGGGCCAGGAATCGGGATTTTTGAGCGAAACCATGAATTCGAGGTTATTGAAGGTGGTGATATCGGTGCCATCGTCGGGGCGCCCAGCTTGCGAGACAACCTGCGAGACCACCGGGAAAGTGAGGAGAATTTCACGGATGTCGTGGGCCATCTT
>Ga0210384_10002259_pt1 | contig 23852 bp, 21 predicted proteins | sample IncBWH2MmetaG_FD_160574 | JGI IMG/M metagenome (GOLD analysis project Ga0210384, IMG submission 160574) | Forest soil microbial communities from Barre Woods Harvard Forest LTER site, Petersham, Massachusetts, United States - Inc-BW-H-2-M | ecosystem: Environmental > Terrestrial > Soil >...
AAAATATTGTTTGCGCCTGATATTCTAGAGGCAGTATTAACTTCACAAAAAGAAAATAAAAATAGTATGGGAATTTTGTTGCATATCGGGGCGTATCTGAACAAACCGAATAGCGTGAAGTTCTTACTTAACCATTCGCGTGCACATGAACTATCGAAAGAACAGTTATTTATAGCTCTTGCAGCTGCAGTAAAAGCAGATTATCAAGAAGTAGTGGATCTGTTGCTTAATTCTCAAAGTAATCCTTGTGCGCATATGATAATAGGTGAGTACAATTACATGGGTTCGCTTGTAAATTCAAATAAAGACTCTGATGTTCTAGGTGCAATTCTTAGAATAGCTGCTAACTATGGTCATAAAGGCATGGTTGAGAAATTTCTCAATAATTATCATACGACGGAATCTCTGTATTACGGTAGAAACGAAGATTACAGATCTATAAACTACCATAAGGCTAACAATGCAGGCATATTTACTGCTCTTAATGGCGCTGCATATGGCGGCCATAAAGAGCTTGTTGCTTGGTTGCTTAATCCTCTGACTAACCCTCGCGCAGCTCAAATAAATGCCGGGGAGTTGGGGCGCGCTCTTAGGGCTGCTGCATATGGTGGTCAGAAAGAACTTGTTGCTTGGCTACTTAATCCCCAGACTAATCCTCGTGCACATGAACTAACCGATGGGCAAGGCGGTTGGACCGTCAATCCTGACTTTGGGATTATTGAAGCGACGCCTGTTGGAAATTTAATGCGTCCCATACAGCTAGCAATTCAAGGAGGGCATCCAGAATTGGCTATGTGGTTTGTAAATCCTCAGACCAATCCTTTTCCTTTTGCTAGCCAAATAAATCAAGGTTATGTCCTTGAAATAGCTGTTAATTATGGCTGTTATGAATTGGTTGATTGGTTGCTCAACCCTCAGACCAATCCGCGCTCTCAGGCTATAAGTGCTGAAGCTTTAGGAAATGCTCTTGCACATACGCACCGTCAGCCCAATCTAGAAATCATTCGCCGCATTTTGACTGACCCTCGTGCTAGAGAGATATCCAATTTTTGGAAAGGTAAGGCTTACAATCGAATGCAACGTTGTAATTATAATCAGGCTTTTGAGAACAATGAGAGATTAAGAACGGAAATATTATCTCTATTTGACCAACATGGGCTTAGACCTATGCAAGAAAGTACGCGAATTAGGCGAGCGATAGCACCTTAAACTAATGTGACCCTTAAAAGGACACCAACATGAACAACCATTTACATATCACCAACAAACTAGCACTTGCAACACTGTTTTCAGTAACCTTTTGCTTTGGTGCGCCAGGGGACAAAATAACCCTGGTTCCCGAAAAGAAGAGCTCGGAAACGTCGGGGAGCAGTAGCTCTGGAACCATTTCTTTATCCAGAGAAGTTGCAAATATATCAGAGACTATAAAGTTGATGATTGAAGAACCGGCACGGCTTGGACTTGAAGCGGGCGCATCATACGAAATCCCTCTAGAAAAATTTACGCATGCAGGACTTACAAAAGTAGCAAGCTATATAACCCAGCTTCATGCAATCAAAGACCAATCACCGCGAGAAAAAATAGAAACTCTGCAAAAACTTATCCTTCAAAATGAAAAAACCCTCAAGGAGCGTCTTGACTTGCTCAAAGCTGCCGATTACTTGCAGATAAAAGATTTGCTTGAAGCCGTCAGCAGATTGCTAGCACAAGAGCTTGGAAGTGCAAAAAATGTAGAGAAATTTGCAAAAGGAGATAAGGAGTTCATAGCAACGACCAACATTGGTGGAGAAGGGTCTGTGCGGGTTGCGGATCATATTTTAAAAAAGATGCCGGTGCTCAAAAAAGAACTTATACCGCAACCCCAATTAACATTCTCAACTGAGACTGAGACCCGGAAGTTAGAAATTATTCAAGGTATGACTTTAAGAATACTGGACAAAGCAACAGGGACGGAGATTAGCAACTTTGCTGATGTAATTGACCTAGAGCTGTCATCTGATAAAAAAATGGCACTGGTAACGCTTTTCGATAGAACTAGCCGATTAATAAGCATGACAACGGATATAACAATACGGAATTTTGGTAATCAAGAATTCCCACGTTTTACACCCGATGGCAATAATCTGTTGGTACATGGTGACGGCAACGTCACCATAATGGACGCCACAACTGGTATGCAGGTATTGCGTATTCCTAATGTATCTTTGGCTTTGGCTGGATTATCGCCTGATGGTCAAATCTTAGCGGTAACTCCGAATGATGACGATGGCAGTGGTGATGAATTTGATGCTACCCGGATAATAGAGATAGCAACAGGCAGAGTAATAAGGGAATTTGATTCTTCTCATATAAAATTTACCAAAGACAATAATAAGATATGGGTAGCACGAAATGTACGCAATGAAGCTGGCCAGCTTCATGAAACTTCAGAACTAGTAGATCTAAAAAATGGCAAAGTAATAAAGAGTGTTGCTGCTGCGCACATTCTGAATATTTCCCCAGATGGAAGTACGATTGGAATAATACCTTCACATGCTGATAGCGCACAGATATTCGAAGCAACAACGGGAGATTTGTTATGCTCTATTGAAAGATGTTTTCACAATGGCATACATTTTTCCCCTAATGGCAAGATTGCACAGTTTCAAACATGGACTGATGAGGGCCGTAGCCGCTACGAAACAGGCTGTTCTAAAATAATAGATGTAACAACTGGTAGAGAGATATATAGAATTAAAAAGAACTTTGCAGGTTTAGAATTTTCGCCTGATAGTACTAAGGCAATTGTGTTTCATGATCCCAAAGACAACTTTCATGATAACACTGATGAGATCCTTGAATTAGTAGATCTGACAACCGGCACTGTGGAAAAGAGATTTTACGGAGTATGGAGTGATTCAAAGCCTTCCCCTGATTGGGACAAACTACTGATACATTTTAAAAATGACACCAGGGAAATATGGAACTTTGCTCCAATAATCCGCAATGTTTATTTGCCACACGCGCTGACCATTGCCGCTCTGGCAAGAAATCATAACATTGAGCAGGGAACTGTTATGGAGCAGCGTTGGAATCAGCTTGGCGAAGAACGGCAGGCACTCCTTAATGAACGATTTGGTGGAACAAGGAGCAATTTCTTGTCACGAATCCTACATCGAAGATAAAGTTAGAAAAGAACAAGCCTCGATGGGCGGACCAGTCGAGGCTCTATTGTAGCTAACAACAACCAAAGCCTCTTCGACTTTAGCCAGTTAGCCATGGAAGTAGGTCAGTATACTTAACTCCTGCTCAATACCATGAGAATCCCTTCGGAATCTTTTCCATCTCATATGCCCCATACCCTCACAGATCGACAATTTCTTGTTTTACCCTATGCTAAGGGTTATCTAAAAAAAGGGGGTTTTTCTCCTCCATGAACAAAATCATATAGTAAAGCCATTCGAATAAGTTAAGGTAAAAAACTATGAAAAAAAGGTTTAAAAAAACTGTTTCGTTCCAAGGCGGGCCTCGCAATATTATTGTGATGGTCGGTCTTTTAATTCTTGGTCTCTTTGTTCTTACCAAGCTCAATGAAATTACTTATCAAACCAAGCCCATGAGCTACACATCTTTTTTAAAGAATGTTGAAGCTGATGAAGTTAAAGCTATCCAAGTCTCAGGTCAGGATGTGTACGGTGTTCTAAAAAATGGAACTCGCTTTGAAACCGTTTTCCCTGAAAATATCCAAAATTGGGAACTGTTTAAAAATCACAATGTTGAAGTTACTATTCAAAATCCAAGTGAAACATGGAATTTTTCAGCCATTTTTGCATGGATATCTATTTTAGTTGCACTTGGAGCATTAGGTATATTCCTCTATCGCCAACGCCAATCAGGCGGCAGTGGCGGTAACATTTTTTCAATTGGCAAAAGCCGTGCAAAAATGTTTATGCCTTCAACAATCAAAGTTAAGTTTAACGATGTTGCCGGTGCTCAAGAGGCAAAACAAGAACTCAAAGACGTTGTCGACTTTCTAAAAAATCCCGAAAAATATAAACGACTGGGTGCAAAAATAACCAGAGGTGTGCTCTTAGTCGGAGAACCAGGCAACGGCAAAACTCTCCTTGCTAAAGCAGTTGCTGGTGAAGCGAACGTTCCGTTCTTTAGCATTACCGGTTCAGACTTTATAGAAGTTTTTGTCGGTGTTGGTGCGGCGCGCGTTCGTGATTTATTTGCACAAGCACGCAAAGCTGCCCCGGCCATTGTTTTTATCGATGAAATAGATGCAATCGGTCGTCAACGTGGCAGTGGTTTTGGTGGCGGTCACGACGAACGTGAACAAACATTAAATCAGTTACTTACTGAAATGGATGGCTTTGATACGTACGGCGCACCGGTGATTGTTCTTGCTGCAACCAATATGCCCGATGTTCTTGATAAAGCATTACTACGTCCCGGCAGATTTGACCGTCGCGTGAATGTTCCATTCCCTGATCAAGAGAGCCGCGAACAAATTTTACGTGTTCATGCGGCAACGGTAGAAGTGGGTCCTGAAGTAGATTTTAAGAAAATCGCGGCAGACACTTCTGGCTTTAGTGGCGCTGATCTAGCAAACCTCGTGAACATTGCTGCCATCAACGCTTCAAAAAATAATCAACGATTTGTTACACAAAAAGATTTTGAAGAAGCGCACAAAACGGTGGTGCAATCACATGCGACAGGCGGGATTAGAACTTCTGCTGAGAAGAGTCAATACACACCAAAAATGTATATGCCGTCTCAAGTAAAAGTTAATTTTGATTCTGTTGCCGGTGCTGACGAAGCAAAAGAAGAACTGGTTGACGTGGTTGATTTCCTCAAAAACCCACAAAAATTTAATCGCCTCGGCGCTAAGCTTCCACGTGGCGTCTTGCTCATTGGTGAGCCGGGCAACGGTAAAACTTTGCTAGCAAAAGCTGTTGCTGGTGAAGCAAACGTTCCCTTTTTTAGTGCCAGCGGATCCGAGTTTGTCGAAAAATATGTTGGTGTTGGTGCAGCTCGTGTCAGAGAACTTTTTACCTCTGCACGTCGCCATGCTCCGGCAATTATATTTATTGATGAAATTGATGCCGTGGGTAGAAGCCGCGGTGGTGCTGATGGCGGGCACGAAGAACGTGAACAAACATTGAACCAACTTCTGATTGAGATGGACGGCTTTGAAACTTCTTCAACACCGTTAATAGTTATCGGTGCGACCAACCGCGTAGATATTCTTGATAAAGCATTACTGCGTCCTGGTCGTTTTGATAAAAAAGTAGAAGTGCCTTATCCAGATTTAATGAGCAGAAAAAAAATATTATTGGTCCATGCCAAAGATAAAAAAATCGATCCGTCAGTAAACTTCGATACTCTTGCAAAAGGTACACCAGGCTTTACCGGTGCTGACTTGGCAAATCTTATCAATGAAGCGGCAATCTTAGCTTCAAAACTAGGCAGGGATGCTGTTACGGTTGAAGATTTTGAAGAAGCACGAGACAAAGTTTTGCTTGGTAAAGAATCGAAGAGCAAATTACTTACCGAAAAAGAACGAGAAGTTACCGCCTTTCACGAAGCCGGGCACGCACTGGTACGGCTTCTGCTTCCTGAATACAGTGACCCATTGTATAAGGTGACTATCGTTCCCCGTGGACAGGCATTAGGGGTTACCCACTCATTACCAGAAAAAGAAAAATATACCGCTGATCGCGAAGAGATGTTGGCAACCATAGCCTCTGCTTTGGGTGGCCGGGTTGCTGAAGAACTCGTATTTAATAAATTAGAAACTGGTGCTGCAAGCGATTTCCAAAAAGCTACCAGCATAGCCCGAGACATGGTCTGCCGTTACGGTATGTCCGAAAAACTGGGACCCATTTTCTATGATCCGAATAGAGGGACCTATAAGTACTCTGAACACACCTCGGAACTTATTGATGAAGAGGTTCGATCTATTACGGAACAATGCTATAAACGGGCATCAGAACTTCTGAAAACCAATCGGGATAAGCTTGATAAGCTTGCCAATGCCTTGCTTACCAAAGAAACCTTGTATGCGGGTGAGATTTACGAACTTCTTGGCATAACGCCTCGCGAACAATTCAAACTTTCTTAAGGCTCGCATGAAGATTGGACTACAAAAAGAGGTAGAGTCAATTATTCGCCGCACGGGAGAAATCATTCTCTCGTACCGTTTTAAGAAACTTTCTCGTGTAGTCAAACCGGGGGCCGGCTTTGTAACCGAGGCTGACCTGGCGGCTGAAGAGTTCTTGATTAAGGAGCTTTCCAAAATAGAACCGGGAATAGCCTTTTTTGCAGAAGAAAACGGCAAATCAAACCAGGGTTCCAGCGATTATTGTTGGGTTATAGACCCCCTGGACGGAACCACCAATTTTGCCTACGGGCTTCCCCACTTTTGCATCTCAGTAGCCCTGACCCATAAAAACAAGCCTATGCTTGGCTTTGTTTACCAGCCATTGCTCAATGAGATGTTCTTTGCCCAGGAGGGAAAAGGGGCCTTTTTAAACGGCTCTCCGCTGAAAGTTTCAGGGGTCAAAAGGATAGAGGATGCTTTCCTCCTGTTTTGCATACCCTACGGTAAAAATGCCGGATCATTTAAGCTCTTTGAGCATGTGCTCCAGTTAAGCCAAAAAGCCTACTCTATGCGTCTGCTCGGGGCTGCTGCCCTTGATCAGTCGTACGTGGGGGCAGGGCGCCTAGACGGTATGTTCTTTGAGCAGCTTTCCTGGTGGGACGTGGCTGCGGGGTCTTTGATCATCCAAGAGGCGGGGGGAAAAGTCTCTGATTATAAGGGAAACCCCATCAAGCCTGGATTTAAATCATTTATTGCGGGAAACCCCTGGATCCATGAGCTTTTGGTTCAAGAATTGGGCTAAAAAGGGATAATTGAAAAAAAGCGCTTTTAGAGTAAGCTATTACCTCAAGCGATGAAATTTTTGAAAGGAACGAATCATCATGGCACGTATTTGTGAAGTGTGCGACAAAAGACCTCAGGTGGGTAACCTGGTGAGTCATGCGAATAACCGAGTAAAACGTTGGATATACCCAAACACCCATAAAATCCGCTTTAAAGTGCCGGGTTCTTCAAAAGGGGTGACCAGAGGTTCTGTCTGTACCAAGTGTGTAAAATCAGGAAAAATAGAAAAAGTTGTATAAAAGGTAAATCATGGCAAATCTGAAATCTGCTCAAAAACAAGCAAGAAAAAATCTTAAGCGTCGGACTATAAACTCAGCTCGCAAAACTGCTATAAAAACGGCGGTAAAAAAAGTCCTTGATGCACTTGAAACAAAAAACATTGAGCAAGCACAGATCCTTTTCAAAGATGTCCAAGCACAATTTGCTCGCGCCAAGAGCAAGGGACTTGTTCATAGAAATAATGCCTCACATAAAGTGAGCGGATTGGCAAAGAAAGTGGCTGCGTTATCTCGAACAGAAAAGTAAGCGCTCTCTTTAAAAAGAAATAAAAAAAGCCTTTGGGTTAAAATCCAGAGGCTTTTTTGTTTGGATATTTTTTGTACTATTTTTCTTTGGTAAGTACGTTGGCAATTGATGGGGTAACACTCATTTTAGATCCTTTGGTATTCACATCTAAAATAACCGCATTAACATTCTGGGGTATTCTAAGTGTTAAAAATTCTGACGTTATAAGGCCCGTGTGATCGATTGCTTGAATTCTATGGCCTTCCTGCGGTGTAACATCAATAGACTTTTTTGTGTTTGTAGTAACGCATAGCTCGTTTACATCATCCACATAAACACAAATAGGTTTAGCTGAGGTTGTTTGTATGGTAAGTTTTGCTGCATATGCCTGACTGCTAACTACAAGAATGCTCAACAAAATATGTTTTTTCATGATTTCCCCTTTAGTGTGCTGGAAGTAATTGCCCTGAACTAGCGGCAAACGTTATTTGTTGGTTCGCCTGTAGTTTTGGATTTATCGCTACCGTTACCGTCACAACAGGACTGGTGTTACTAATTGTAAAGTTATAATTTTGTGAAGATAAATTGCTTTTTCGAGCAAAAGCTTTTAATGGGTAGGCGGTATTAGTGGTAAGGCCTGACCGAAAGCTTATGCTACTGCCCCCTGGTGCTGTGAACGCAGGAAGAGTTAATGTTTGGCGCCCGAGCGTTATTTCGATTGGTTCAGTAACGGTTTTATCAGAATTAAAAGTTACTGCTACGGTTGGTCCTTGCGCATTGATAATGCCTCCACAGATTCCCGTAACAAAAATGGTTAGTAAAAGCTTTTTAATAATAAACATAATGGTCTCCTTGTTTGTGCTTGCTTCTTACTCTAATAATAATTACTTATTGCATTAATTATCAAGGATATATTTTTTGAAGTTGCTTGCGGGAGAATATTTCCCCTGTCCCACCTCTGCGTTATGACAAAATTTCGGCGTCTTGAGCGATGAGATTTTGAGGCAGATCTTTTTCGAGTAGTGAGCGATAAGCAATAAGAAATTCCTTGCCAAGATTAGTTGCTACCCGGGATGAACCAGCGCGTTCAACAAGAATAACCATGGTTAAAGGAGCTTCTCTTTTATACTTGAAATACCCAACAAAAAGTCCATTTTCCATGAATTTTTCATTTGATTCGCGTAATTTTAAACTACTCGTCTGCGCAGTTCCTGTTTTGGCATACACTTCTATATCCCGCATATGACTTACGTTCATACCAGTACCGATTTGTACTACCGATCGCATTGATTTGCGCAAGAAATCAAGCGTTGATTTACTTATGCGCAGCGTCTCTTTTTCAATCGGTTCCTGTTCAATAATGCGAGGGGTTACCAGATACTCTTCAAAAATACCCGAGATCATGCGGGCTAACTGAATGGGAGTCGTTAGTAAAAAGCTTTGGCCTATGGCGGCTGACAAGGTTTCGCCGGGCCACCAGCGTTCTCCCTTGGCCATTAATTTCCAATTACTCGTTGGCACAAGACCGGCCTGGTCAGGGAAAATCATATTAGTTTTTTGGCCAAGCCCAAATCGCTGTGCATATTCGGCAAGAGTATCAATGCCAACATGCTTGCCGATGTGATAAAAAAGAATGTTGCATGATTTAGCAACTGCTTGCATAACCGTTAATACCCCATGACCAGTATGATTAATGCACCAATGTTTATACGTACCAAATTGATAAAATCCTTTACAAAAGACTTGTGCCTGAGGATTAATGATTTTTTTTTCTAAAGCAGCACTCACCGTCACTAACTTAAAAATAGAAGCAGGTGGGTAGCAGGCGTTAAAGGCGCGATTTAAAAAAGCCTTACTTGCTTGGAGCTGTTCCCAATTTTGTTGATCAATAGTTTGCAGAAAAATATTAGGATCAAAATTAGGTCGCGAGACAACGGCTCGTAAAGCCCCCGTTTTGGGATCCATGAGAATAAAGGTACCAACATAGTTTTCAGAAAAAACCCGTTCTGCTATTTGCTGCAAATCTAAATCGAGTGTTGTTTGTATGTCGCAGCCAGCCAGGGACTGAGTGAGTTCCTTCTCAGCTAAATTTTTTCCCAATGAGTTAATAATTTTTTGAACCTCTCCCGTTTTTCCTTTTAACTGTTCCTCCAGAATTTTCTCCAGTCCCATTTTTCCCTCTTCCCCGTAATCAATGTGCCCCAGATAGCCAAGAATATGGCAGGCAAGAGCATTGTGAGGATAAAGCCGTTTAAAATGAGTAGCCAACTGTATGTTTTCATGATCTGCAAATTTTTCTGAAATGCGACTGAGTTGTTCAAAGGTTAAATCTTGAGCGATGAGAATTTTTTTGCCCAACTTTTCAGTCGCAGAGATACCACATTCTTTTACCGTGGCTGCTAAAGTAGTTCCCAAAATAAAGTCCAACTCAGCAAGAGCATTTTCTTGTTGGGGAGTAAGTCGAGGATTGCTGCTTCCTTGCCAAAAAAGATTAGTGATGGGGCGATTGGTAGCGAGCAGTTTGCCCTTGGTATCTAAAATATTTCCTCGATGAGAATAAACTTTTTCAACGCGTAAGAAATTTTTTTGTCCGAGGGTAAAAAAATTAGTTTTTTTTAATACCTGCAGTTCATACAGGCGCATGATAATAAGTCCCATGGCGATACAAGTGCCAAGAGCGAGGATGATAATTTTTTTTGTAGAGCGAGAAAGAATAGGGACCATATTCCTGCTTAGTTCTTTCGTGATTTAACCATGGAGTTTATAGGATGAATAGTATCACAAAGTTGTGCAAGATGCTCGGGAGAAACATGCGTGTACTTTTCTGTACTTGATAACGTTTGATGCCCAAGCAATTCTTGGATGACTCGTAAATCAACGCCCTGGTTAAGCAGGTGGGTGGCAAATGAATGGCGCAGCTTGTGGGGGGTGATCGCTCTATCTACTTTTAAAAACCTTCTAAACATTTCCATGATCCGTTGAATGGAGCGCTGGGTAAGTGGCGTGTTCCTAAAACTTAAAAAAAGATGCTCATTGCCTGACTGTATCGCAGGACGCTCTTTCAGAAGATACTCAGTTACTTTTGTTTTTGCTTTCTCACCAAAAAGAACAAAGCGCTCCTTTCTCCCCTTACCGAAAATACGTATTACCTTTTGCGTGAGATCAAGATCGCTCATTTTAATGGCGACCAGTTCTGAGCACCGTATTCCCGTAGCATAAAAAAGTTCAAAGATTGCTTTGTCGCGCAAGGGTCTTTTGCTGGGCAGTTCTGTGTCCTGTACGGTATCAAGAACATGAAAAATTTCATCAACACTTAAATACACCGGCAACTTTTTGTCAGGACGTGGTCGGGTAAGATTGAGTGCCAGATCTATGCCATAGGTTCTCAAAAATTTTTCAAAAGATTTAAAACAGGAAATTTTTCGTGCGATAGAGGCTTTGTCTATTTTTTTGTGATACAAGCTTACAAAAAATCGTTCTAAGGTTTGACGAAAGGGAAGTTCAATTTTTTCAGTCGTGGTGATTTTTTGCCAAAAATCTAAAAACTGCTGGAGGTCGGTGGCATAGGCACGACAGGTGTGCCCGGATAGATTTTTTTCTACTTCGAGATGGGTAAGAAAATTATTCTTTTTTTCTTGAAATTCAGCTAAGCGCATGTCACTCCTCAACAAAAAAGGATGATTATCCGTCTCCAGCTTTTAAAAACACGAAGAACAGGTTGGCTGAGCTTAAGACACACAGAGTTCTTGATCAAGGATTATGATCACAAGAGATTATAATCCTTGCAGCGCCGGTTGACCGAAGAGCGGTTGACGCCAAGAAATGTTGCGATTTTATTTTGATTTTTAAACTTATGCCACAGCATGCTCATTATTTTTTGATCACGTAACGCATGCTTTCCTAACTTTGCTGCCTCTGCAAGTTCAGGATCGGTAATGTTATAAGCAGGGTTAAAATAAGTTTCTTGGTAAATCTGTTTCTTTTTAGATTTTTGAACAAGAAGATGTTGGATACGCTCTTTCAAGTCACGCAAACTGACGGGGCGTTGTTGCGTTAACTTTACTTTTTCTCGTTCCGTTAATTCAAAAAAGTTTTTAAATGTTTGGGTTTGGGTTGTTTGTTCAACATACTCATTGGTCAATTCAATAAACTCTGCCTCAGACAAGGTTAAGAGTGAAGGCATAGAAACGGTGGTGCGCAATTCGTTATACAGTGACTCTAAAAATTTTCCTTCTTGAGCCAAGGCATGAAGATTCTGATTGGTTGAACATATAATGCGCACATCACTGTAAGCACGTTGATCACTTTTTAAGGTGCGATAAAAACCGTACTTAATGAAATCGACGAGGTATTGTTGTGTTTCTAAATCAAGGAGATGAATGTTCTGAATAAAAAGGGTACCAATACCATTGAGCTGTTCGAGGAGTGGTTTTTGTTGTTGGTTATGAAAAATAGGATTAATACCAAATATCTTTATAGCCACATCAAGATTTTTGTTTGGCGACATGAGCTTAATGGTATGAAGCTCATGTCGTAAACTTATGTGGTGTAAAATCTCCACCATATCCAAAAGGTCTTCTTCTGCCGTTTCTAAAAGAGTCGCTTTTTTATTAAGTGCAGCCTTGAGAAGGTTAATTTTAAACGGTAAAAGCGTTGGCCCATTTCCAGGAATGAGCTGATTTATGAGTTGTCCTGACTGGGTTGTTTCTAAGTAGAGAACATAATCCCATTCGGAAGGATCCTTCAGAAGATCGATTTGTTCTTTAATGACATCAGATACTTCAGGATAATAGACGGTAAAAAGAACGGTGTTCTGTTCAAGGTGAGGAATGCCGGCAATAACAATGCGATTGCCTCGTGAGTCCTTACTTAAACAAGATTGCTGGGTCTTATATGTTTCAACATGACGAGCAACACTTTTAAATGCTTTGGTGAGCGGGTGGCCGTCCTGGGTATTCAGGTTAATGGTGATAAATTCCTGGGCAGCTTGATTGCCGAAAACAAACTTACGATTTTTGAAAAAGACTAAGCCGATTTTACGTTCCTTTGCCGAGCGTAAAAAAGAACGGATGCTTTCTTTGTATTGATTTATTTCTTGGTGTTTGTGATACAGCTCTGCTTCTATGGTATGTTCTTTTGAAATGAGCACATCAAGGTTTTTGTTTTGTAAAAGATAAATGATATTGCCCAAATAACTGGCAAATACGACCATCTCATCACGATCTACATTGGTATACAGTTCTTTTCCGCGTGCATTTCTTTCTACAATGATGTAGGCGACAATGGTTTGCTTCTCATAGATGGGCAAGAAAATATCTGCATTAATAGTATTGAGAAAGTTCTGAACAATCTTCAAGTTTGGGGCTTCTTCGTAAAACGCATTGAAGGCGATTTCATCAAAAATAAATATTTTTGATTCATGAAGGAAGGTTGCTAATTCTTGTTGATCCTTACAAAGGCTTAAAAAGTTTTCAATCGATGAGTCTATCGGAGTCATCACATTTTTTTCGCTATCAGGGTTGTTCGTGTTGGTAAGATCTCGAATATTCAGATGTGTCTGAGGGTAGGGAATGTTGAGTGCTTTGTGGAAGAAGGATTTTGTAGCATGAATAACTTCTGGTTCATTCATGGCGCTACCAAGCTGGGCTAATACATGTTTAAAATCATAAATAAAGTTGAAGTTTCCATCTTCTTGAACATGTTCTTTGAAATTGAGGAAACGCAGATCGAAAATTCTTCTAAAACAAAAATACATGGCGATGGTGATCAAGCTTGTTGAAATGACTGCAAAAAAGGAACGCAGCTCGGATACATATATCGGGCTGACAAGGCATTGTAAGAAATCAATAATGATAAAAGGAGAGATAAAAAAGGTTAAAATAAGAGAGAGTTGTTTTTTAAGAATCTTGGGCAGAAAGGTAGCGCGCAAGCTTTTTAACGATTTAAATATTACCACAAGTATGAGCAGCATATAGAAATAGCTGGTAGCAAGAAAAACCTTGGTTATGTTGTGGATGGAAGAAAAAGCAGAATAAATAATAAAGCTCATTAAACCGAATGTTATAACTATGAGAAGCAGGTGGCTTTTTTTGAGTGAGAAATTTTTTTCAAGCAAGCTTTCAAGCAAGAGAAAAAGAGAAAGATAAAACATACAATAAAAAGACCACGCTCCTCGAGTTATCACCGTAGTAAATGTGCTTTGACCTGCAAGGAGCCAGGTTATCCATGACAAATCACTTGCGATAAGGCCGCATAATGCCACTGATAAGAAGAACCAAGCTTTATGTTTTCCTGATGAACTAAGGCTCTTTAATAAAATGTTTCCCTTAACAAGAAGAGATACAAAATAGACTGCTGCTGTGAAAAAATTTGGGACCATAAGTTGACCTATTATGTGGTTCGGTTATGCTGCTGCTGTTGTATAACTTTAACTATTAAACATCGGAGTTTATATGAATAAAAAAGTATTTGCGCTACTGACGTTTGCTTTAGCTATTTTAATTCAATGGCCTCCTGTAACAGGGTAAGACCCCTTACAAGTTACCATACTTTCTTGTATCAACAAACAGGGCAGTTTGTAGGAGTTAGTAAGATTGAATTCATCGGCAAGCCAACGGGTTCTTGCTCAGAGGTTAATAAAAATCCTAAGAGAAAAAACTCAGTCTATGGCTCAGCCGATGAGTTTTTTTATAGCGCACAAATATCATAACGATCCCTTCCTCATCCTCATAAGTTGTCTATTAAGTTTACGGGCTCGTGACACCGTAACACTTCCCATCTCAGAAAAGCTCTTTTCTCAAGCTAAAACACCCCAAGCTTTACTCAAAATCTCCGTGCCCGAACTCGAAAAAATAATCCATCCTATCGGCTTTTTCCATCAAAAAGCACGAACATTACATAATGTGTCGAGAGATCTCATAAAGCGATTTCACAGTAAGGTCCCTGATAATGAAGAAGATCTTCTTTCTATGAAGGGGGTTGGGAGGAAAACGGCCAATTTGGTTCTTGGAGTCGCATTCAATATCCCAGCCATCTGTGTTGATACTCATGTCCATCGTCTGGCTAATCAATTGGGCTTAGTTACGACAAAAACCCCTGAGCAGACTGAGTATGCGCTTAAAAAGATTGTGCCTAAAAAAGATTGGATAGAACTCAATAGACTGTTGGTGGTTTGGGGGCAGCAGGTGCCACGAGGTCAGCAGGTTGCGATACTAAAAAAAGCCCTTTCTAACTACAAAAGCACCAGGTAAGCCTAAGCTCACTAGTGCTTCTATAGTTTAATACCTTCGTCTTTTTAACGACGGCGCTTTGCAGATTTACGGCGTGTAGATTTTCTTTTAGCCGTTTTGCGAGTAGCTTTACGTGCTACTTTGCGCTTGGTTGTTCTCTTCTTAGCCATTATACGCTCCTTGCATATAGGGTTATACAATATACCACTCAATTTCAAAGATACCGTTTATGAATATAAAAAATCAATAGTTTGAAAAAAAAAGTGAATTTCTTTTAAAAATCATTCAAAGTTAGTAATCAAAAAAAGGTAAAAAAAGAGCTGCATTCTTTTGAGAACGCAGCTCTTTTTTTGTAGTTAAGCAGCTTATGGGATAAGTGGAAGTGGTCCCATTTTAATTCTTTTCATTGGTACTCTTTTGCGTGCTGTTTTTTTAGCTGCAGGTTTGCGAGCAGCTTTGCGTTTGCGAGTTACCTTGCGAGCTTTTTTAGCTACGCGTCTTTTTTTTGGTGCTTTACGCGCAGTTTTTTTACCGCGGGTAGCTTTCTTTTTTGCCATTACTTACTCCTTTAGAGTTGTTAGAAATAAAACAATAACACTAGACATGCTATAGGCAGATCAACCTAAAAATCAAGAAGAATTTTTCGATCGTTAATTAAGCAGTGCTACAGCCTTTTCCAGCACGTGTGGTAACGCGAGCCCAGGCTCCTGTTTTCCATCTTGGTAACGCAGGGTGACGGCGTTGCTTTCAACTTCTTTATTGCCGATAACCAGCATCCACGGGACTCGTTCAAGTTGTGCATTTTTTATTTTTGCCGATATTTGGTCAGAAGAGTGATCCATTTCTGCGCGAATACCTTTTTCCTGGAGGGCTTGTAAAATCCCTTTGGCATATTCTTTTTGGGCATCGGTAATGGTAAGAATTTTTACCTGAACCGGTGCTAGCCAAAATGGTAAGTTGCCTTTGTAATGTTCAAGCATGACCGCAAAGAATCGTTCGAGCGACCCGTAAATGGCACGGTGAATCATCACCGGGCGTTCTTTACTGCCGCCAGAAGCGACATAAGACAAATCAAAATTTGCTGGTTGGCAGAAATCAAGCTGGATAGTGCCTCCTTGCCATTCGCGATGCATGGCATCAACGAACTTAAATTCAATTTTTGGTCCGTAAAAGGCACCTTCGCCTTCTTGAAGGGTGTAGGGTACTTGTGCCAGGTTGAGCGCATTTTTTAAGGCGGCAATAGCTTTTTCCCATAACGCATCATCGCCCATGGCAGTTTCAGGCTTGGTTGATAATGCAACCTTCACCTTTTCAAACCCATACTTTTTTAATACGCGGAAGGTGAGGTTAATGGTATTCAGAATTTCTTGTTCTATTTGATCTGCGGTACAGAAAATATGTGCGTCATCAATGGTAAATGCCCGTACGCGCAGAAGGCCATGAAGAACACCGGACAATTCGTACCGGTGAACAAGCCCAAATTCTGATAGCCGTAAAGGTAACTCTCTAAATGAGCGAGGGCGTTCTCTAAAAATGAGAATAGCCCCAGGGCAGTTCATAGGTTTAACGGCGAGATTTTTTTCTTCTTCCTCTATCCTGCAGAAATACATTTTGTCTTTATAAAAATCCCAGTGCCCTGACTGGTGCCAAAGCTCATCGCTTAAAATGATAGGGGTTTGAATTTCCAGATATCCCTCTTTTTCAAGTTCCTTGCGCAAGTAATGAACCATGCTCAAAAGAATGGTTTTTCCTTTGGGGTGGAAGAAAGGAAAGCCAACGCCTTCATCATGAAAGGAGAAAAGATCCAATTGCTTACCAAGGCGGCGATGATCATAGGTTTGTACTTCGAGGCGTAAGCGTTCGAAATCCTCAAGTTCCTTGGCAGTAAAAAAAGCGGTACCGGTGATGCGCTGTAAAGCCTGGTTGTTGCGGTCGGCGCGCCAGTAGGCGCCTGAAATACCCAGGAGTTTAAAATATTTAATGTCACCGGTTTTTGCTACGTGGCCGCCGCGGCAAAGGTCTACAAAATCACCTTGTCGTGAAAGGCCGACCGTATCCCCCGGTATTTGTTCAATGAGTTCTAGTTTGAAGGGATTATTTTTAAAGATCCTACGTGCTTCTTCTTTTGAAATTTGGGTATGTTCAAGGGGGAAATTCTTTTGTGCAAGTTCTCGCATGCGGATCTCAATAGGGCCAAGGTCTTCTTCTTTAAAGTTTTGCGTTGGTAGAAAGTCATAAAAAAAACCTTCTTCAGTGGCAGGGCCTATAGTTAATTTGGTATCAGGATAAAGTTCGCTTACTGCGTGGCCAAGAAGATGGGCAGCCGAGTGGCGGAGCGTCATAAGATCTTTGGAAGACATGGACATCCTTCAATAATGGGTATCAATGAGTGTCCAAGTGTAGCACAATTTGTGCGCAGGCAAAAAAAGATCCGCTGGCAAGAGCAGGTCTTTTGAAATGTCTGTGTAAAAAGGAATATTATTGTTGAAGAAGACGTTTCATTATTTGGTTGATTCGTTCCGATAGGGCCTGGTATTCCGGTTGGGAAGCATGTCTTCGTGCGGCTATTAGCTGCATCTCATACAACCATAGATGAGGTAATAGGGTGCGAGTATGCTCAATCAAATCTGCATTAATGGCGGGAAGTTCGTTCATTTCTTTTGCAATACTGAGTAGGCGCTTATGAAGAGCCATGTAAGTTGCGTTATTCTGCAAGCTTGGTAGCGGCATAGAAGCCGCGGGCACTTTCAGGCTATCAACGCGTGCGGCTTTTAAAGCTTCAGCCCAATGCTTGCAGACAGGTTCCAGTTCTTGATTAGATGCATTAAGTAATGCGGGTGTTTCAAAGTCAGACATCTCGATTCGTAATGCCCCAGCAAGGTTCCCTAGTTTTAAAAATTTTTCATAAGCCGCCTGGTTATTCTCCCTATAAACTTTTCGTAATTGACTGACGTCGGCATCCGTAACCTCTGCGCGGCAGAGTGGACAGCGCACATTATTGCTATCAGCTGTGGCAAGCCAATGGTCTACACAAGCTTTATGAAAAATGTGTTTGCATGATAATTGCCTAATCGGCCTTGCGTCAACTTCTGAGCAGAGACTACACGTTACTTCGATAGCCGGTGCCTTTCCATGCCCCTTCGGATCCATGGCGATGCTGGTTAAGGTTATCATGGCGAGGGTGGTTAGAAAAAGCGTTTTTTGTTTGTAAGTCATAGTTGCTCCTTATTTAAAACAGTTGTCTTCTTTTTCTCTTGAGGACGCAGAGTCGCCTTTGCTTTTTGTGTGCAGTAGATGGCAAGTCGTGCGTTAAGGTAGGCGAAAAAGGCATATGCTGAAAGAGCAGAGGCCCCACGAGCAAGCGCTCCGGCAAATCTCAGATTTGTTTCGAAGTTATACATGTTTTGTGCGTTCCATCTTATCTCATGTGGATCTTGATTAACATAGTTTTTAGCTAGCAGTACCGAACCTATTGCAGCCAATCCAGTCAATGCGGTGCCCCCTGCGTACAGAGTCGCTAAGCCATATTTCTTTGCGGTATCAAGTTTTGTTGGCGTTTTTGCTTGGGTTGCTACGCAAGTCAACAAAAGGCCTACTAAGATAGTGTTTTTATAGTTCATGTATTCCCCTTATTTAAAGCATTTATTATTAGATGGGCTGATTATCCTTACTATAAACAAAGAAATTCCTATTGCAAAAGGATACTTTTCTATATGAAACCTTTTACCCCTGTCCAATGAGTCTGATATTTTCACTGTGTAGTAATTCTTTGGTTTAAGTTGTGACGGAAAATTTATGTTCCAATAACTGAAGAGGGGATAAAAAATTCTCTGGTTTCATACGCGCTACTTTTAATAGTATGTTAAACGAGGAAGTATAACCTTTAAAAGGAGAGTATATGACAGAAGAAAAGCTTTTTTTGCTAGACACCAATGTACTTATTCACGATCCTAAAGCTTTATTCAATTTTGGAGAGCATACCGTAGGTATTCCTTTTGCAGTACTCGAAGAATTAGACCAGTTTAAAGGAGAGTCTTCCGATAGAGGCTTTGCGGCACGAGATGTCATTAGAGAGCTTGATAGTTTACGCAAACGTGGCTTTTTAGGGGATGGGGTAAAACTTGATACGGGGGGAAAGATTCGGGTCTTATTTGCGACGAGCGAACAATTCCTTCCTGCTTTTTTAGATACGCCCGATAACGAAATCATCTGCACGGCCATGAGTTTAAAAAAGCAAAATATCAATGTTCATTTCGTATCCAAAGATTTGAATGCCCGGGTTAAGGCCGATTGCCTTGGCATACCAACCGAGGATTATAGCAGGGGCAAAGTATCCGATAGAGATATTTATCGCGGATGGGTGAGCGTGGAAGCCGCTGCGGTACAATTAAAAAAACCGCAACCAGAAGAGTTGGATGAGCTGTTATTAGTCTATGATCTTTCACCAAATGAATTCGTTTTTTTACAGGCTCGGAATAACCCATACAATTTCCGTATCTTTCGCTATTTGGGTGGAAAACGTTTTAAACCAGTTGATCAACCCTCTCTTATGTGGCCAGTAACTGCTCGTAATCCGCAGCAGCTGATGGCCCTAGACCTACTTTTTGATCCTGAAGTAAAAATGGTAAGCCTCATTGGGCCTGCAGGTACCGGTAAAACCTTCCTTGCCTTGCTGGCAGGATTACACCAAATATTAGCAAGCGATATGTATCGCAAGGTGCTGGTATCTCGTCCTGTTATCCCTCTCGGCCCTGATATCGGGTTCTTGCCAGGGGACATACAAGAAAAATTGAGAAGCTGGATGCAACCCATGTATGACAACATTGATTTTCTTGCTCATGCAGTAAACGTGGGTGCTCACATGGAACAAGTGTCTGAAGATGGAGATTATAAACGCCGCCAAAGAAAATGGAAAAAACGTGACCGCGTAGCCGATCAAGGAAGCGCTACTCTGAGGTCTCTTGATCAATTGGTACGCGAAGGATTAGTGAGCTTGGAGGCTATTACCTACATGCGTGGGCGTTCTATACCGTACCAATACGTCCTCATCGATGAAGTGCAAAACCTCAGCCCTCATGAAGTTAAAACATTAGTAAGTCGTATTGGTGAGGGCAGTAAAATTATATTGGCAGGCGACCCGTTCCAAATAGATGCGCCCTATCTTGATGTAAGCTCAAATGGTTTGGTAGTAGCTACGAGAAAGTTTAAGGGACAATCATTATTCGGTGCTGTGTTCTTAGAAACAAGTGAGCGTAGTGAATTGAGTAAGCTTGCCGGCTTATTGATGTAAGCAATGAGGGCCCAAGAAGGGCCCTCATTGTATCTGTGTAGTTGCGTATAAAACTTTACTCTAATTTTGCCGCATCTGGTATTGCTTCCAGCTCAACCTTAGAATTTTGCAACGCAGCCTTATAATCTTGTTCATCAGCTATAGTGCGACCGTTATAAGAGGCTATCATTTGTGCCGTATCAATAATATTCACAATCTGTGCTCCGCTATAGCCAGTAGTTTCTTTAATGAGCCAGTTCATATACTTTTTATGCTCATTAGGTAAAAAGGATTCAAAAAATTCCCTTCGGCCTTCTGCATTTGGTTGAGCAATAAGCAGTTTTCTATCTATGCGGCCAGGACGAAGCAGGGCAGGATCAAGGTTCTTATAATGGTTTGTGGTTATAATAATCAAGATATGTATAAATGGATTGCGCTTTTCAATACCATCAAAAATGGTAAGGAGATTTGAAAGAGCCTTTGATCTTTGTGGATCAAGTACACCATTTTGACGATTACCTGTTACGGCATCAATTTCATCAATATAAATGATTGCTGATTTTTCAGGACGTTTCGATGCCGCCTCTTCAGCCATACGAATAATCGCAAGTACTTTTTCTTTTGAATTTTCGCTAAACATATCGTCTGCGCTAACTTCAATAAATGGAGCACCTGATTCCTTTGCAACTGCACGAGCTAGCAATGTTTTACCAGTTCCTGGAGGCCCGTACATTAAGACTGATCGTGTACCACTTGCGCCATTGTGATAGCGGAATGGATTACGCAAATAATCAACCAACATTTTCATTTCTCGTTCAATCAGATCATGTTGGCCTTTAATTTGATCAAAACCTATGTTTTTTTCATAATTAATTTTCATGCGCCGCATCTCTTGCTGAACCTTTTTTTCTTGTTCTATCTTTTGTTTTTCCTTAATACGATTCTCATATTCTGGTAGCTGCGCTTCTTCAGCAACGTTTCCTAACGCGTAAAACAGAGGTAGAAGCATTGCTGGTCGTGCAGCCCAGGCTAATTCTCCGGCAATTTTAAGAGGAGACTTAAAGCCTACATAACGATAACATCTACGTTCGCAATTGTTGCCGCTACATCTAGGAGCCCATTGCGGGTCATAATTATCCCATTGCTGGTTATAACCCCGTTGATTCGCAGAACTCTGTTGATTCGCAGTATGCTCTCCATTACAAATATTTGCACTATAGGGTTGTTTGCATGGGTTATCTCTTACTTCCCGTGGCTGCTCACCGTTTAGTCTCCCCATAAAACTTGGGCTTTGTATGTAAACTTGGTCGTCTCTGTTATGGACAACTTCTTTATATTCTGAACCTATTTGCCTGTGTGGGTGAGAATACATTTCATGACTATAGTTTGCAGCAATGATAGTACCCCACAACACTGCTAATGCGGGACCCACACCAAAGCTTATAAGTTTTGGCGCAATCTTGGTTGAAATAAAATTATAAAAAAGAAATTTCTTAAGACGAAGAGCATACGGTTCAAGTGGCTTAATAGAATTGAATCGTTTTTCCAAGGCCGTAACAGCGTCTTTGAGTGTGGCGACCTGACGTTCTATCGGAAGTGAAATATCAATTTTTTCCGGGAAGCGCATAAAATATTTATTAGTTACACCAAACTTTCGACAAAGTCCTAACACATAATTACCAAAAACCGTTAGAGCTTCTTGAGGTGCAGGGGTGTTTGAGTAGAGCAATGAGCGAGTTTGATTTATTACAGGAAGATAAGAGTGCTCAACCTCTTTTACGATGAGTTGTGCTTTCTTGGAAAGAGAAGCGTTTTCAGCCTTATTTTTAACTGTTTTAGAAATCAAGTTGTAACTGATAAATGCAAAATGTTGCGCTATTGTTGAAACTGCTTGAACAGTGGGATAGCTTTTTTGTTTGGAGTTTTTTACATCTAAGTCCATAGCCTTCAATGAGGGAAGACCCGAACAAAGAATGATTAGACTAAAGACTATATTTTTTTGGATGTGAGAAAGCATGGGGTAACCTCATTTAAAGCAAGAATTCATAGCTATTTATGTAATATTAAAGCCTTCAATTTCTTTATCAAGGGGCCCCCCGGCCGCATTCTACCTGTAACGCAACGTTTATTTTTTGGGGACGAAGATTTCAGGGCCGAAAGTTGGCTGGCCTTAATTGTCCCGATAAAACCTATACAGGGGGGAACATAAAAGCAGTCGCTTGGTGATGGCAAAGAGTGCGACAAAGAGATTTTTCTCTTTAAGTTGCACTACCGCAAAATTGCCACAGGTTAACTCAAATTTACACTGTGCGGGTCCAAGCATGGGACGAAGGCCTCGTAAAAGTGCAATTAACAGCTGATTAATCATGCGATTGCCTGTTGAATTAAGATTTTCAACTCTTCAAATGGGAGCGATGCTATTTCAGGTGATTTTGCTAGAAAAATAAAATCTGAACCTTGAGTATATCCCTTTTCTGCAACAAAAAGTTCTTTTACTCGACGCCGCAACTTATTACGGTGTACGGCATTACCAACACGCCTTGGAACAACAATGAGGATCTTGCCCTCGCTATGCTTAGTAGGAGCTTTGCGAATATCTACAAAAGGGGTTGTTATGACCGAGCGGGCAACTTTAAAAAGCTCCCGGATCTCGTGGGTTGAAAATGAGGTTAGATTTCGAATAGTGGTCATGGTAGTGAAAAAGGCGCACGTGGTGTGCGCCTTCTAAATTTTAGCTAGTTTTTTTACGAGCTCGAACGGTAAGCCGTTTTCTGCCCTTTGCGCGTCGGCGATTTACAATCGTACGACCATCTTTTGTTGCCATACGTTTTCTAAAGCCGTGCTTTTTATTACGTTTTTTTCTTTTGAGTTTAAAAGTAACTGACATAGGTGAATTTCCTTATGAGAACTTAGTAATCTTGAAATGATAGCCCAATTGTAAAGAAAAATAAGATTTTTTCAAACCAAAGCGCCAGTAACGTAAAAAGCACTACCTTTTTCTTGCTGAAACATTTTGCATGAAAAAATGGTTCCAGACGTATTCAATGAGAATTTCAAGCATTTGACGATGCTTCCTTGATCCAATACCGTTGTAATTATAAAGCTCTATTTATTTACCCACACTAAGGAATGATTATGAATTATAAAAAGACTTTTTTACTTACTCTTTTAATGGCGGGTGCCACTATGCAAGCGGCTCCTGTAACAAATGCCCTTAATGCTGCCACCACGGCACAAGCAACATCTTCAACAACAGCTTGCGTTAAGAAGGCTGCTAAAAAATATGGTTTGGCGGCTCTTTATACAGGTGGTGCTTCTCTAGCGGGCATTTTATCGTTAACAAGTGCTTTGGTTGCGGTAAGAGCATTTAAGTTGGAGTTCAATAATGATGCGCCAACGATATTCCCTTTAGTAAATATAAGTAACGGCCCTACATCTAATTTTGGTAGAGCCATTTATAACTTTTTTGGGGAAGATACTGTGACAAAAGCCCGCTGGGTAGGAGATCGTTCAATGAATGCTTTTCTTACTCTATCTTTTGCTAAAATAGCCTATGAATTAGGAAAGAAAGCAAAACAGACTCTAGATGGCTAACTATTTCTAGATTTAAAAACTCAAAAAAGACTCGCATATTAGTGCGGGTCTTTTTTTTGGGCTACACCGTTCCTTTTTCACTCAAATAGCGTTCAGCATCAAGGGCTGCCATACACCCGGTTCCAGCAGAAGCAATCGCCTGCCGGTAGCGAGAGTCAGCTATATCACCCGCGGCAAAAACTCCGGGTATTGAAGTTGCTGTTTTAATGTCGTGATTGGTAAGAGCAACATGGCCATACACCGTAAGTTCAACCTGTCCTTTAAGAAAAGCAGTGTTTGGCGTTAGGCCAATGGCTATAAATACGGCATCGGTGGGAATTGATTCTGC
>Ga0210384_10002260_pt1 | contig 23838 bp, 24 predicted proteins | sample IncBWH2MmetaG_FD_160574 | JGI IMG/M metagenome (GOLD analysis project Ga0210384, IMG submission 160574) | Forest soil microbial communities from Barre Woods Harvard Forest LTER site, Petersham, Massachusetts, United States - Inc-BW-H-2-M | ecosystem: Environmental > Terrestrial > Soil >...
TCAGCTTCAGCACTGTGCCTTTGAGGACATTGTCCTCGCTGACGGCTTCTTCACTCTCGGTGGTGAAAGTTTCTAGTGCTGCGGCAAAATCTTCAGTGGCGGTTGGCATAGTTGGTTTTTCGTCGCGGCTCTGGGCAGGCTTGAGTGGCTCAGGCTTGGCAACGTCTGCGGAATGATCCTCGGGGCTCCCCGAGGGATGCTCAGCTACCGGCGTCGAAGTCGAGAAATCCAAGTTACGGGCGGCGTTGTCGTCAAACAAGATCAATGGCCTCTCTGCGGTATACCTCGCACTTCGTGCGGGGGACGGATGCGGGCTGTTTCCGCGCAGACTGCTGGTGTGAGTCTCAGGTTGTGTGGAGCTCATCCTGGCGAATGAGCTTAAACAATCCCAGCGGCCGGACTGCTAAAGCGAACCCGCGTCCAAAGGCGACCTGTTCGACTATAGCAACCGCTTCCGAACAGTGTCAAACAGCAAAAATGTAGGCGCGGGCTGTCCTGAGCGAAGTCGAAGGAGTCCCGCCCGTGCATCCTCCACCCCTGCATCTTCGGCACTTCTGAGGCCGTGGCCAGCACGAGCGAGACGCTCGCGCCTACACTGATCCTATGCGCAATTCGCACCGGTTCTGGTACTCTGCCGTGCGATGGATTATCTCTGGACTCCCTGGCGCTACGCCTATGTGACTGGTGGGGAAAAAGCCGGAGATTGCGTGTTTTGCGAACTTCCCAAGGCCGGGGATGACGCTAAGGTTCGTATCGTATATCGCGGCCAGAACTGCTATATCGTCCTCAATACTTTTCCCTACACTCCCGGGCACGTCATGATCGTTCCCTTTGCGCATTTGGATGAACTGCAGAAACTTCCGGTGAAGGCGGCGCAGGAGATGATGCAACTCTCGCAAAGGATGGAAGGAACGCTGCGAGAGCTATACAAGCCCGACGGAATCAATCTGGGGATGAACATCGGCAAGGCGGCCGGGGCCGGGGTAGCAGGTCACATCCACATGCATGTGTTGCCACGCTGGGTGGCGGACGCGAATTTCGTGTCGGTAGTGGGGGAAACCAGGACCTTGCCGGAGAGTCTGGAAATAACTTACGAAAGAATCAAAACAGCAATGCGGGCGGAAGCTTCATCTTGAGCCGCTCACCAACTTCCCCATTCCCTTCTCATCTATCACCTTCACTCCCAATTCTTTCGCCTTATCCAACTTGGACCCGGCGTCATCCCCGGCGACCACGTAGTCGGTTTTCTTGCTGACCGACCCAGTGACTTTTCCTCCGGCGTCTTCGATCAGTTTCTTAGCTTCGTCCCGGCTGTAGTGCGGCAGAGTTCCGGTCAGGACAAAGGTCTTTCCGACAAGCTTAGTACCGCGTTCCTTCTTTTTGCCGGCAAACGTGAGACCGGCTTTGCGCAACCGTTCTATCAGCTCTCTGTTCTTTGGCTCTTGGAAGAATTCCGCGATGCTCTGTGCTATGCGGGGACCAACTTCATCTACCTCGAGCAATTCGTCTTCTTTCGCATTCATCAGGGCATCCATTGATCCAAAGTGCTCGGCCAGAAACTGCGCTGTGCGTTCGCCGACAAAGCGAATGCCAAGCCCGTAAATTACGCGTTCGAGCGGCAACTTCTTCGAATTCTCGATCTCGTTCAGAATGTTTTGCGCCGACTTGTCAGCAAATCGTTCCAGGCTAAGCAAATCTTTCTTGGTCAGCCCATAAATGTCGGCGACATTCTTGACCATGCCACGCTCAGTAAGTTGGTTCACGAGCGCGTCGCCCATACCGTCAATATTCATCACGCCGCGCGAGGCAAAGTGCAGGATGGTCTCCCTCAGTTTGGCGGGGCAATTGGCGTTCACGCAGCGGTGATCAGCCTCGCCCTCGGTGCGCACTACGTTGCCCTCACAAACCGGACACCTCTCGGGCATGTGAAACGTCTTATGGCCGCGGGGATGATCTTTGTCCTCTACTACGCGGGTTACCTTAGGGATCACATCACCACCACGTTCAACTTCAACCCAATCGCCGATCTTCACTCCCAGGCGCTCGATTTCGTCCATGTTGTGGAGAGTGGCGCGGCTCACAGTGGTACCACCGATGGCAACCGGCTTCAGCACAGCCACAGGTGTTAGTTTGCCAGTTCGGCCAACCTGCACGATGATGTCTTCAATTTGGGTGATGCCGGAGCGAGCGGCATATTTGTAAGCAATCGCCCACCGCGGAGCCTTCCCGGTGTAGCCGAGTTCCTCCTGCAGAGCGGTGCGATCGACCTTAATGACGATTCCGTCAATCTCGTAGGGCAGCTTCTCCCGCTTGGTTTTCTCCTGCTCGATGAAGGCCCAGATTTCATCAAAGTTTTTCACCAGCTTTCGGCTTGGATTGACCTTGAATCCCGCGGTATCGAGGGCACTCAGGGTTTTCCAATGCCGCTCGAAATAGGTGCGCCCATTCTGCAGCAAGGCGTAGGAGAAATAATCCAAACGGCGCTGGGCGGTGATGCTGGGCTCGAGCTGGCGAACTGTGCCTGCCGTAGCATTCCGGGGATTGGCGAAGAGGGAGAGGCCTTTCTGCTCTCGCTCCTCATTCATCTTTTTAAACGCGGCGATGGGCATGAGCATCTCGCCGCGCACCTCAAAGGTCGCGGGAATTCCTGCCTCCTTTAACTTTTCTCTCGAGATGGAAAGCGGGATCGACCGTACGGTTCGCACATTCGGGGTTACATCTTCACCTGTGGTGCCGTCACCGCGAGTGATGCCGCGGACCAGCTTGCCGTCTTCATAGTGCAGGGCCAGCGACATGCCGTCCAGTTTCAGCTCGCAAACATACTCAATATCCGTTCGCCCACTCAGTTCGTGGACTCGCCGCTCCCAGTTTCGCAGCTCGTCTTGGCTGTAAGTATTGTCCAACGAAAGCATAGGAGAAGAGTGCCGGGCCTTTAAGACGCCCTCGCGTGCTTTGCCACCTACCCGCTGGGTAGGAGAATCGGGGGTAACCAGCGCGGGATGCTCAGTTTCCAGCTTCTTGAGCTGGTTCATCAGCACATCAAACTCGGCGTCGGCGATTTCGGGATCGTCGAGGACGTAATAGCGGTATTCGTGGTGGCGGATTTTGTCACGGAGCGCCTCGATTTTCTTCTCGAGGTCTTTAGTCGCAGTGGCCATGCCGAGAAAGATTATATTCGCCACTCAGGTTGGCTAGGGACAGTCGCCCCGTCAGCATACTGCTTAAAAAAGAAGAGCCGACTGGCGCCGGCCCTTTCCTATTGTCCCACCACCCGAACTACACCAGGTCTTCCATTTTCAGCGGAGTGCTGCCGCCCTTCCAGGACGCGGTGAACTGGCGTTCAACAAACTCAGCGTCGTATTGCTGCCCCTGGGCCGACAAAGCCTCATGCAATCCGAACAGCGAGCGCGGATTGCGGGGGTTGCGTTCCAGGTCGGCGCGGAAGACCTTCTCCGCCCCCGCAGCATCGCCCTTCATCAACAAAGTTGCACCTAGCGATTCGCGTACGGGGAAGAACCAGTCGGGAGGTTCGCCATATTTCAGTGAATCCTGCATGGTGATGGCCTCGGTCAGCATGGCGATTGCCTGGGTCGTATTCTTTTTCGCCAAGGCGATCTTCGCCCCCAGGACGTTCTCTGCAATCTTCATGACGTCTTTGGCTTTGTTGTTGACGGGCATAGCAAATACGACATCTTCTGGCGTGTTCTTTTCGGCGTCGGCGACGATCTTGTACTCGGCCTCAGCCTGGCTTACTTTGCCTGTTGCCGCCAGCGCCATGCCGCGGGAGAAGTGCCAAAACACCGTGGTGGTGTTCATGGCCGGATCGGGCTGCGGCATCTTCAGGATGTCGTCCCAACGGTGAAAGCGTACGTCCACCGCCATGGGGATGGTCATGAAGCCCTCGAGCGGCGGCATGTCTTTCACATGCGGGCCAACGTGCGCGGCCAGCATGTCAGCGTTCTTCTTGGCTTCCTCATAGTTTCCATCCATGGCGGAGCACATAGCGATGAAGTGCAGGTTGTGGCTGTAATACATCATCGGGTAGATGCCTTGGGCTCCGCTGGCCTGAATGTATGCCCGATCAACTGTCGCGGCTTGCTGGTTCGTCTTGACTGCCGATTCATAGTCACCGGTGCGGATGTAAACATGAGCCGGCATGTGCACGATGTGTCCCGCACCCGGGGCCAGCGAGGCTAACTTGTTTGCGCCGGCGAGAGCACGCTCAGGAGAGGGAGACGCCTCCACGGCGTGGATGTAATAGTGGACAGCGCCCAGGTGATTCGGATCGCGACGAATCACTGACTCCAGTGTGGCGACGATTTCTTCCGTGCCTTCTTCCGGAGTGCCGTCGTGATGCCATAAACCCCAGGGGTGCAAATTCATGCCAGACTCGGCGAAGAGCGTGGCGACATCGAGATCATCAGGGAATTTCTTCATCACTTCGCGCATCGCGTCGTGATAGGCCTCGGCGGATTTGCGGCGATCAGGGTTGGGCTCAGCCGGAAATCGCAGCGCCATGGCCTGGATATAGGCTCGTTCGCTAGCAGAGGCAGTGCCGGAAAGCTCAGTCGCCTTCTGGATGGCCTGGTGCGCCTGCTTGAAGCGGTCGTCGCTGGCGGGATCGTTATAGTTTGGGCCCACCGCCTCGGCTACGCCCCAATATGCAATGGCCAGCTTGGGATCGAGTTCGGTGGCGCGCTGGAAGGAACGAGCCGCTTCGTCATGATTAAAGGCAAAGATCAGCCGCAACCCCTGGTCGAAAAATTGCTGCGCTTCGGGGTTGCGGGTGGACACCGAATGGTGAAGATCCCCAAGTCCTGACATCAGCGTCGCCGGCTTGGATTGGTTGTGTGTGGAATGATCTTGGGCGAAAGTGGCAGCGCAGAGAAGCAGGGTCAGCACGAACGCGATCCGGTAGCGCATAGGAGTAGTCCTCCTTGATTCTTAAGAGTAGTGCCTATTGGCGGGTCGCACCTTAAGTGGATGTAGCTTAGCCAAAAGCGTTGGCCGGCGCAATCAGGTTGTCCGGGGCTGGTAATCTATTGCCCGGCATCGCGGAGACTAGACATGCCCTTGGGCAAATTTTGACATGACTCGACGGGGGTACCCCATCCTTCGCGTATTTTGCGAAGGGTGGGAGGCATTCCAGTCAGCACTGCCCTGGCCAAAGACATCGTCAGGCGCGCGTAACGAACGCCGCCTCCAGTACAATCCCCTGACTTCCATGCGAAAGGCCATCCTCCTCTACAACCCGCTCTCCGGCAGTCGTCGCGAGCGCCGGTTGGCTGACGTGGAAGCAGCTATGACGGTCCTTAGAACGGTCGGCGTAGAAGTTTCGGCGGAGCCCACAAGCGCCTCCGGAGACGACCGGCGGCAGACGCATCAGGCCATCACGGACGGCTGCGACACCGTCTTTGCATGCGGCGGGGACGGTACGGTCCACGACGTGTTGCAGGGACTGGTCGGCAGCCAGACGGCGCTGGGTATCATCCCGCTGGGGACAGCAAACGCCCTGGCTCATGATCTAGGACTGCCGCTCTCTCCGGCGGCCGCAGCTCGCGCCAGCCTAACCGCCACACCTCGGCGAATTGCGGTGGGCCAGGTAACGTATCAGAAACTTTCCAGCGGCTCGGGTTCACGATATTTCACGGTCACGGTGGGGGTGGGCGCGGATGCGCATCTGTTCTACAAACTGGATCCACTGGTAAAGAACCGGTTCGGCATGGCTGCCTACTACGCCAAGGCTACGCTGCTGTGGCTCACGCTTAAGCTGGAGAACCTTGCGGTGGAAATTTTAGACGAAGGCGGCGGACAGACCGGGCAGATCGAGGTTTCGCAATTATTAGCGGTTCGTATTCGTGAGTTCGGCGGCATCCTGCGCGAACTGGCACCGGGAGCATCTCTCCAGCGCAATGACTTGCGTCTGGTGCTCTTTCGTACTCGCAGCCGAGTGGCCTATTTGCGATACATTCTCCGCGGCCTTTTTGGAGCGCACTGGGACGTGAACGGGATCGAACTCCTGCACTGTACGAAGGTAAACTGCCACCCGTTAGCGGTCTCAGGAAACTCCTCAAAAGATTCGCGTATCTTCGTTGAGGCTGATGGCGAGCTGTTGGGAACCTTGCCGGCGGAAATCAGCATAGTGCCCGACGCGCTGACATTGTTGTTTCCTTCCGGTTACGGTTCCTAGCTATTGAAGATTTGACGCCGCCGTTATGAGAGACTGCATCGGAAGTCGCCGAGACCACATCTAACGCTCTTGCCCGCCGATGTTCAGCGTTATGCGCGGGTGTTTTTGCATGCGGTCCACAGAAAGAGATTCTGCAAACTTTGGAACCTCTCACTCACTTCCTGACCGGTGCCTGCCTGGGCCGGGCTGGACTGAATCGCAAGACCGCGCTCGCCACTGCTACCCTCACTCTGGCGGCGGAAGCGCCGGATATCGACGCACTTGGAAGTCTCCAAGACCCGGTATTTGGCTTCGCGCATCATCGTGGTTTTACCCATTCTGTTCTGGGGCTGGTGCTGGTATCCGCGGTGGTAGTCGGACTCGTCTACTTCGTCTGGAGGCTGCGCGGGCGCAGGATTAAGGATCCGAGTCTACCTCCGCGCTGGGGTCTACTTTTTCTCTACGCCTATTTCGCGGGGCTCACCCACATCCTGCTGGACTTTACCAACAACTATGGAGTGCGTCCGTTCTGGCCATTTTCCGAGAAGTGGTATTCGTGGGACATTGTCTTCATCGTGGAACCGGTCATTCTCGTCTTGCTGACTGCCGGTCTGGCACTGCCGGCGCTGTTTGCCCTTATCAATGATGAAATCGGTGTAGGCCGCAAAAGTCTGCGAGGCGGTGTGCCGGCGATTCTAGCGCTAGCCGGAGTGATTGTTGTTTGGGGTCTGCGGGATTATGAACATCGTCGCGCGGTCGGCGCCATGGAAGCCCGAACTTATGAAGACGCTGAGCCTCTGCGGGTGTCTGCTTATCCGTACTGGCTGAATCCATTTCGCTGGTATGTAGTGGTAGAGACTCGAGATTTCTTTGCCATGATGGCCGTGAATTCCCGCGGTCCAAACATCGACCCGGATGGCCAGATGAGAATTCGCCACAAGCCGGAGGAGACGCCAGCCACGTTGGCGGCCAAGCGAAGCTATCTGGGGCGCGTTTATCTGGATTGGGCGCAGTATCCCCTCACGGAAACTGAGCAGAGGATTCCGGAGCCGGGATACATTGTTCGCTTCAAGGATCTCCGATACGACTATCCCGGGCGGACAGGGCGAGCGGTTCTGGGAGCGAGTGTAGAACTGGACCGCAATCTGAATGTAGTGAGCGAGAGCTTCGGATCCCGAAAGCGGTGATGTAGGCGCGAGCGTCTCGCTCGTGCATTTTCGGATTGTTGCGGAATCGTGTGGAGACAGCCGCACTCGGCTTGTCGGAGTCGAGCACAGGCTCGACAGTCTTTGGCCGGGACTACAATCGCGGAGCGTTGCTCCGCTGGACAGCCGAGGGCGGCTGTCCCCACGCGCCTGCATAACTTGACGCCACCGCCCCCACGGGCCACAATCTTAAGTTCTAAGTTCGAGGTGAGATCATGCTGGCTTATTTGTTCGTCGTGCTGGCGGTTGCGGTCCGGTTCATGCCGCATCCCTGGACGTTCACGCCGGTCGCGGCGTCTCTGTTGTTCTTCGGCGCTCGGGGGTCGCGCCGCTGGCTTTTGGTACCGTTTGTACTGCTGGCTGGCTCTGATGTGATCCTGACGAAATTTGTCTACGTAATGCCGTTTTCCTGGGACCACTTCGTGACCTGGGGATATTACGCCGCAATTTTGTGGCTGGGAACGAGACTGCGCGCGAACGCCAAACCGCTGCGCGTGGTCGGAGCGTCGCTCGCCAGTTCGGTTTCCTTCTTTCTGCTGAGCAATTTCGCGGTGTGGGCGTGCTGGAATATGTATCCCAAGAACCTGGGCGGGTTAATGACGTCCTACACGTTCGCCTTGCCGTTCTTCCGTCAGGCAGTTGTGGGTGATCTTCTTTTCACGGCGGCATTCTTCGCCACGCCAGTGGCGGTGCAGGTGCTGTCTGAAGCTTTCAGCAAAGAAGGCGATCACACCGCGGCCGTTTGATTGTGTTTGACGAGTCACCGCTGAGACTGCTGAGTTGGTCTAGTCACCTGTGGGTTGAAATGCCCACTTGGATCAGAACCGTGGACGCCCCTAACGGAAGAAGCGTCCACGAGTGTTGACGTGAGTTCAATGCTTGATTGTGATCTTTACTACCTGCCCCAGTCCCATCGGAGGAGGACCGAAGCCAACGTTTGAGACATACAGGTTTCCATCCGGACCGAATGTCATTGCGGTGGGTACGGACAGACCCGTAGCGATTACGGAATACGCGTGCTTCCCTTCGATTCGCAAGACTTTTCCTGTGCCCGGGGTGGGAAACTGGTTCCCAGTGGTGTTCTCGAGCACGTAGAGACGACCTTTGCTGTCGAAGGCCAATCCCAGCACGGTGGTGAAATCGATGTTCACCGTGGTGAGGGTCCCTGTGGGCGTGATCTTCATGATCTTCGAGGAGCCGTCCCTGATGGGGAACGTGTTGAGGTTGCCGACAAGGAAATTCTGTCCGTCGTAGGCGATTGCAGTGGGCACGATGTGGCCCTGGATGTTGGAGATGTCGGAGACCCTGCGTATGCGTCCGCTGGTCGTGATCGAATCGAGTTCACCGTGGTTCGGCTCGATCGCGTAGAAGATGCCATTTGCGGTGACCATGCTGTACCACGTGCCATCGGGCTCGAAGTCATCGGGTTCTGGATTCTTCGTCGGATGATTTTTTTGGAAGGCGCTCAGATCTGCGATCTGAGTCGTGCTGCCATCGGAATTGACACGGATCACGCCGTTGCTTGTTCCCTGCAATCCATGGGAACAGCCCGCGCCTGCGATGAGCGCGTAGAGGTTACCGTCGACGAACGCCACATCGGCGACGCCACTTACCAGACTGCCGAAGGCCGGGCTGGTCTGGCTGGAAGGCAGGTGGTCGGCCACGGTCGTGACCACCCCATGGGCATCCACCTTGGAGATTCGTCCTGTGAAGCCGCCGCTGTACGGACCCGGGCCTGCCGGTGGCCCTGCAGCTTGCTGGCAGAATCCCACCGTCGAAAGAGAACCGCCGGCGCCTCCTTCGGCAACATATAGGTTTCCATCGGGGCCGAACTTCAGCCCGCGCGGGTTGTTGAAGCCGGTCGCAAAGATCGACACATTTGCCGATTGCGGCCAGGCCGAGCACGCGAGCAGCAAAACGGCGATCTGAATCTTAGACACACTGAGATAACGGTTCATCGCAATCCTCCTTCAGCACAGGGGCGGGGTTGGAGTTTGGATTTTCTTCACTCTCACACGAACGGTTACGAAAGTGAGCGAGGATTAAACGTTATTCGGAAACGGTCCGCGCTTGGCCTTCCCCAAACCGAAGCGCGGACCACCGTATCCGGCGTCTCCCTGCGTGCAAGCAGAACCCTGCAAAACGCCCCCGTCGTCGTGCGGTCCACCTGCAACTGGGGACATCCGGAAGCTCAGCAAAATCGGATCACTTGAAATGGCCCTATCGTCCGAATCGGACGGATGAATGCGTGACCCCGCTGTGGTCACTCACCGCTCTATTTGGAAATTTAGGTTCCTCTCAGATGAGGAACGTGCAGAGGAGTTCACGCAGCGGGCTTGATTGCCGGTGCGTCGCAGTTGATATCGATTCCACCGACGTGCGAATCCCGTCGCCCGTGCGGCTGAACGATCTCGGAAGAATGATAGAAATTCTGATAGGAGGCGTAAATTTCATCCATGGAGCAACAGGGATAGTTTGGTTAACCGGAGTGTCGATTTCGTTAAACGCAGTTTCGGGGTTATCCGCCATGGGCACGACGGAGATGAATGTGACTGCGGCGAGCACGAGAAGCAGAAATGTCCATTTACCGCGCTTTACCACGTTGCATACCCCGATGGCGTAGAACCCTACTGCGTCGGCAGTGCGTTGTCAAGGCCTGCTGGATGCCTCCTCGAGGCCGTGGGATGTGGGGAGCGTAACAAATGGATTGGTTGCGAGGAGCCAGGTGGCAGCCAGTTTGATTTACCGCCGAGATCGCCGAGTCGTACTGCCCAACCAGCTAGAAACCCAGGTTAGCGTCCAAAGAACGGACGCGAACCTGGGGCACCACGCTAGAGCGCCTTGCCACCCTAATCAAGAAGTCGAATCGGTCACAGCGTTCACGGTAGAGATGTCACTGAAGGGGAGCAAATAGGCTGGCTCCCGGTCAAACTTCTCATACTTGGATTCGTTGGTCGTGGAGAGCATATCGAAGACGATCTCCTCATCAAGGGGATCGACTAAAGTGATCTTTGCAACAATGACCTCCCCATCCTTGCACGTCAGCCGAACCACCTTCCCAATGCTTTGTTGAAGCAGTACAATCGCCTCTGGTGTCATATTGTATTCGTTAGAAATGCACGTGCAGATTTCCACCCGTCTCGGTGTTGGTTAAATTTATATAAGGATCGGGTTTGCCGGCACTCGTCCATCGAGCTACTTTGGTCCCGTCCGCACTTTGAAAACGGATCTGTTCGCCATATTTAAAAATTGGTTTAGCCCCATCCCCAACCCTCAGGAAAGTGAAGCGCTCGGGTTTGGCGCTATAGCAAGCAAAAACCCCGCCCAAACTCTTGTCATCTGCGTAGTCAAAGAGTTTCTGACCTGTTGTCGCATCGGCGACCGTGAAATTCGCACCCTCGCAATGGTCGGCCGAGCAAGACAGGCTAAATTCCACCGCGATGCGACCTTCTGCGACTCGCATATCGTACGGCATCTGGCCATTATCTGCGGGTTCGATGCTGAGCGTACGTAACAGATCCCCTGAAGAAGAAATCACATACACCGTCGCAGGAGATGTGCGACGCATCAGGTAGACGTTTCCATCTTCACCCAGTCGTACCGCGAAACTAGCCATCTGCTATCTCGTCGCCTGATTTCGACAATCATCACGGGACGCCACGCGAACGGTATTACACTGGGGACATGAGTGGGCCCGGCCCAGTCGTGAAATGGTTCCTTCTTGCGGCTTTGTTGGGCGTGGCTTTGATTTGCGCGTTCATAACGTTTCACAGTGATCGCCAAGAGTCGTTCTACCCATCTCTTGCCGAAGCCGATAAAGACGGCGCAATCGCTCGCGACTGGATACCGGACGACCTCTTGCCCAGCAGTTCTCGTGCGATTCATGAGGTCCACGATCTTTCGCCATCAACGGAGTGGTGTTCTTTTGAGTTTGTTCCAGCTGATTCGCAAACTCTTCGCAAGAACCTCAAAGCTGTTGGTGCGCTACCGCCATCCGTCAGGCGCGTGCCAAACCCCCATGTGTCGTGGTGGCCGAGCACTCTTAGGGGCAACCTTGACAGCGAGAGGATTCACAAGGAAGGGTTCGACCTCTACGTCGTCGAAAAACCGGCTACATCCGTCACAACGGATGTCCTGCTCTTTGCAATCGACTGGTCAAAGGGACGTGGATTCTTCTATTCCACGTCAAAGTCGAACGAATAGAGCAGAAACCCTGATACTTGGCGAAAAGTTCCCATTCAACAGTAACGGCAACCGGGCTGCTTCATGTGACAAGTTCTAGTTTCCCTCAGCGTTCTCTGCGATTGACGCCCTTGCCCGCACTCTCATTCTGCGCGCCACCAGCCACGCCGCCACCCCCACCACCGCCGCGATCAATATCCAGTAAGAATGTGTGTGGAAAAGACGGATCGCGCCTTGCACGAATCCCGGACCAAACTCCAGGGTCAGAATTGCAAGGACCAGAAACCGCACGCAGCGTCCGGAGAAAATGGCCAGTAGAAAGTGGCCAAACTGCATCTCGGAAACCGCTGCCGCCAGAACGAAGAGTTTGAACGGTGTAGGCGGCGGTAACATTGCCGGAAACATCAGACTCCAGAACGGATGTTTATCGAATGCCTGATGGAACTTTTCGAATCGCTCTGGCGAAATGCGCTTCCGCAACAACTCCTCGCCGCCTTTGTAGCCAATGAGGTAGATGACGATGCTGCCCACCGCCGACCCAGCCGATGCCATGATCACATACAACAGAAATCGGGCGCGGTCCTGGTAAACATAGGTCGCGACCACCACATCCATGGGTAAGCCTAAAAACGCGGCATCGATGGCGGAGATCGCGAAGACGCCCCATACGCCGAGCGGTTTCAGCAGCGCCCATAGGAACCCGGTATAGCGGGCAAGGATGTGCTTGATGGTTTTCAAGACGCTGATCTCGCAGGTAAAACTAGGAGTCTACGCGAAAACCTGGGGTGAGGTGATCGGCCACGCCTGGTTCTCAGTGGAAGGGCACGGCTTCAGCCGTGCCACAAAAGAGCCCGGAGGGCTCTGGCTTTAGCCCCGAGTAAGAATTTGCTCTGGTTCCGGCGATTTGTAAAGATCCTTCTGGCTCAAACCATTTGTCGAGGCGGCCAGCGGCGGGGCAGTCAGCATTGATGCCTTAAGTTGGGACTACTTCTTGGGGAAGTTCGGGTCTGCCTTCACTTCGTTAATCTGCTTGGTATGACGCTCGCTGTGGGCGGCGATAAATAGGATCCACTCATACGCGTCTAGTTTCTTACCCATTGGACCATCTATGGCGTGAGCCCGCAGATCATCATGTTGGTTCAGGAAATCCAGAGTTTGCTGGCGGGCTTCGACAAAGTGTTTCAGCGTCTCCTGCGGAGAACCGAATCGGTTGACCGGCTTGAGAGTTTCCGGCGCCTGCGCCTTGTGGCTCCGATCCGGGACCATAGTGATTATCGTCTCGTCGATTGCTGCCACGTCCTCTCCGGCCGGACGTGGGGGCGCGGTCATTACTTTATTGATGATCATCCCTCGGAGTAGGTCCTCCGCTGCGGCGATGTGCTCCGTTACCTCAGCCACAGACCAGCGATCAGGCGCTGATTTAAAATTCCATTGCGCCTCGGAAAGGCCCGCCGTCGCGTCTAGCACGCCCTGTTTCGTACTTTCCAGGTATTTTGTCGCCCGCTCCCTTTCGGCGGGTGTCAGTGTTTGCGCCGAAGCCAAAACCCCAACGCACAGAGTGAGAACCAAAACTGCTAAAGCTCGCTTCATAGATTTCTGTCCTCTGATTTTCTCGTTTAGGAACACAGACTTCGATTCAACGCTGATTTGCTTTGATTGGGGTCGGCCGATGGTCTGAAGATTGTACATGAGTGATGCTCACTCATGCTTCGTATGCCCGTCCAGCAACTCCAGAGCGTGGGGCACGAGGTCGATCACCGCTTGCAGTGCTTCGACCGATCCGCGAGGGCTGCCGGGAAGGTTCAGAACTAGGGATTTTCCACAGGTTCCGCAGACAGCCCGGCTGAGGGCCGCGAACGGAGTTGTCTTTGCACCTTCAGACCGCATGCGCTCAGCCACGCCCTCGAGCAGACGATCGCACACCGTCCGCGTGGCTTCGGGGGTGACATCGCGTTTCGTGATTCCGGTTCCACCCGTAGTCACCACGAAACGCGCAGCTTTCGTCAGGCGGAGAATCGCTTGTTGAATGGCGGGCTGTTCGTCGGGAACAATCTCGGTGGCAACGACCGAGAAATTATGCTGCTTGAGCACTTGCGCCACAGCTGGCCCGGAGAGATCGTCTCGCTCACCCCGCGACGAAGAGTCACTGACGGTAAGGACAGCGGCGGTGAGAGTCTCAGGAGTCGAGGAGGACATCGTCTTCCTCCTCCGCTTCGTCACCGTCCCGCTTGGCCGACTCATCGAGCAGGCGCAGGCCTTCCATCAGCAAGCCCTGAGTGTTGAGTTGAGTGGTCTGTTCGGAGGTCTTACCCTCGAAATCGATTTGGAAGTTGCCTTCCGTCCAGCGCAGCACCTTGAACACGGCTGGATCACCCACGAGCGAACCATAAACCGCATGTGTGACCTGTCCCTCGCTGACATACATTTCGCACTTCTCGTCTTTGTTGGTCAGGTTGAGCGCACAGCTCTTGCGGCCCATTTCCAGCGACTGTACCAGATCGATTACATTCATCTGCGAGAGGCTGCCGCGCAGAACCCCGTCCGACGCCACTGTCTTCGCCATCTTCTCCAACGCGATTTTGTCAATCACGCGCTTGATACGGTGCGTGGCTTCTTTCAGGAAGAACGGTTTTTCCACAAAATCATCGATGGGCTCATGGTGAGTGAGCTTTTCACTGATGTCGGCTTTGCTGGCTAAGAGGATCACCGAAATTCCCGCGGTATTGGGGCGGCTCTTCAGTTTTTCGACCAGTTGGTGGCCATCCATGCCCGGCATTCGATAATCGCTGACCAGCAGATCAGGAGGGTCATCCACTGCCTTGAGCAGCGCGTCGGCGGAGTCAGTTGAAGTAGTTACATTAGCCAACGGCGTCAGTGCGCCCCGCAGCAGCCCCAGAACCATGGGGTTGTCATCCACCAGCAGGACTTTGACGTTATTCAGCATGAAGGCAATGACTTCCTGCGAGCGCGGGCATAATCACCGCTCTTTCCTCCGGACTTACGCTCCAGCATGATTTCGCGGATTTCGATGCCTTTGTCCAGAGCTTTGCACATATCGTACACGGTCAGCGCCGCCACGCTGGCCGCCACCAGCGCTTCCATCTCCACTCCGGTTACCGCTGTGGTCGCAACTTTTGAGGTAATAGCGACGCCATTCTCGCACAGCCGCATTTCGACAGCAACGTGCGAAAGCGGCAGGGGATGGCACATGGGAATCAGATCGGCAGTTCGCTTCGCGGCCATAATCCCCGCCAACCGCGCCACTTCGAGCGGATCACCTTTAGGATTCTTGGGCAGCGCTTTCAGCACGGCAGGCCTTAAGACGACGAAGGCGCTGGCCTCGGCTTCGCGTTTGGTGGGTATTTTGGCGGAAACGTCCACCATTTTGGCGCGTCCGGCGCGGTCGAAGTGAGAGAGCTTTTGAGGCATCTCGAAGAACTATCTTACATGTGAGCGCGAGCATGTGGGCGCTAGCCTCTCGCTCGTGCGAGGTCGTCGCTCATGGCATCAGGCAAGACAGAGCACGCGGGAACTCCAGGACGCACGAGCGCGATGCTCGTGTCTACCTCATCAACACCGGAACCCATTCGCCCGCTGGAGTCCGCTCGCGGTCCGGAGGAATCACGATGTAGCAGTTCGCCCGCGCTGTCGCCGCAATATCACCAGAACCCTGCCAGCGGACGAGTTCTACTTCGGCCTGCTCAAATTCTCCCAACAGGATCGCCGGCAGGAATCGTTTTAGCCCAGGCTTGGTCTTGATTTCGGATTTAAGCTTCGCGTGCAGGAAGATCAGTTTCCTCGGTGTCATCCCGGCCAAGGCTTCCAGAATCGGCTTGGCAAAGAGTTCGAAGGTGACCATGGTGGAAACCGGATTCCCTGGTAGACCCAAAAAATATGCATGTCCCTGAGCGGATATAGCCCCTCCCTCTGCGCTCTTATCGGCACGGCTGAAGTCGTGCTCTTGCGCCTCGCGGGCGGGGGCGCCAGCATTAGATGGGACGCGCCCGAAGACGACTGGCCGGCCGGGCTGGATTTGTGCACCAGTGAAAAAAAACTCCGCCTGGAAATCAGCCAGCACTTGCTCGACGAGGTCGTATTTGCCCATGGAAACGCCGCCAGTCAGCAGCAGCAGATCGGACTCGAAGCCGTCGGCGACTAGCTCACGCAAACGGCTCGGTTCGTCGGGAGCGATGGGCAATAGAACGGGTTCTCCGCCCGCGGCGTGGATTTGTGCCGCCAGTGAATAGCTGTTGGAATTGCGAATCTGGTTGGGCCCGGGCGGGACCTCAATGTCTACAATCTCATCGCCTGTGGACAGCACCGCGACCTGCGGTTTGCGGTACACCAGCAAATGAGTTCTGCCCACCGAAGCAGCTACCGCGATGGCCGCATGATCCAAGCGTGTCCCGGGGGAAAGGAGGCGGACGCCGCGCTTGGCCTCCGAACCAATGGGTACGATGTTGTCTCCGGCAGAGATTCCTTTTGTGATCTCGACTCGACCGCCATAGCGTGATGTGTATTCCACCATCACCACGGCATCGGCGCCGGCAGGAGCGGGTGCGCCGGTCATGATAGCCGCGGTCTGGCCCGGTTCCAGCCTGATGGCAGCTTCGGGAGATGCCCCGGCCTTGATCTCTCCTACGACCTCGAGCGTGGCGGGAATCTGAATGAGGTCAGCGGCTCGCACGGCATAGCCGTCGCGCGTGGCTCGCGGGAAGGGAGGAAAATTGCGGTCGGCAGCTACTGGCTCAGCCAGGACCTGTCCGGCACTCTCAAGCAGGTCGACGAGTTCTTTGCCCCGCGGGCGCAGGCGGGCAGCGTGCTCCTCCACCAGGTGGCGCGCTTCTACGAATGTCAAAATTGACGAGGGTTCGGGGAGAGCAGCCATGCAGCCGATGATACGACAGGCGGGATGGCGAGGAACTAAACTTCCAGCGCTTTCTGGAGTCCGGGTGCGTCGGTCGCGTACGCCAGCGCCGTGTCTTTATCGACGATCCCGGCGCGTGCCAGCTTCTCGAGTTCGCCGTCGAAGTGCTGCATGCCATCGGAAGCGCCGTTCTTCACCGCCTGGAGCAGGCCTGAGTGGTCATCGCATTCAATGCATTGCGTCGTGCGTGCCGTTGCTTTGCAGACTTCGAGGGCAGCCACCCGGCCACCGTCCCGCCGCGGAACGAGGCGCTGAGAAATTATGTAACGCAGGCTCTTGGCCAGTCTGCCTCGGATCGACGACTGCTCCGCGGCCGAAAATGCCGCGACAATACGTTCCACCGTCTTGGCCGCATCAACAGTGTTGAGACTGGAGAGGATGAGATGTCCGGTCTCGGCCGCTTCCAGCACCATTTCCATCGTCTCGCGGTCTCGCATCTCGCCCACCAGAATCACTTTGGGCGCCTGCCGTAACGCTGCTCGAAGAGCTAGCGCGAAGTTCGGGGTGTCGCTATGCAGCTCTCGCTGATGAATCGTAGAGCGCTTGTGATTGTGCAGAAATTCGATCGGGTCTTCGATGGTGATGATATGGCAGGTTTGCAGTTCGTTGATCCGGTCGAGTAGGGTAGCCAGGGTAAACGACTTCCCCGATCCCCGCGGGCCAGTCACCAGTACGATGCCATCGCGAAGGCTCCCCACTTCTCCCATTTGCGGCGGCAGACCCAGAGACGAATATTGCGGGATAACGGTTGGGATCACACGCATCACCACGGCGCAACTGCCGCGCTGAATGAATACGTTCACGCGAAACCGAGCCAGTCCGGGCAAACCAAAGGAAATATCACAGGATCCTTGCTCGCGCAGCACCGTGAGTGCCTGTTTATTATTCCCAATCAAGTCGGAAGCAATGCGACGAGTGTCGTCGGCGGTCAACGAGCGCAGTCCGGAGGCTTGCACCTGAATCAATTGTCCATAGACTTCCACTTGTGGCGGGCGTCCGGGCGAGAAAATCAAGTCGCTGACGTGATCCGTAGCGCGCAACATCGCCGTCAGCAGAGTGTGGGTAGCGATTGGGCCCGAGCCGGAGCCAGCTTCAAGCGTTACCTGGATAGGTGCGGTTCCCGGTGCTGCCATAGGGTTTGCCTGGACGGCGGCGCGAGTGATGGGGGAGGGAAAAATTCAGGAACGGCCGCGGTCATCGTCTATATCGTCTTTTCGGAATACCAAAGCTAAGCTCCACTCTAACGAAAAGCGGCGGGTGGTTCTAGGAAGAACGTCAAGTGCATGGACCTTCGTAATGTCTGGCGCAATTCCTTCCCAGGACAGCGCCACAAAGAAAAAGGCGGCCGAAGCCGCCTGACTCCATTACTCGAACGCAATCGAATTCTAGTTCTTTGCACCTTTCTTCTTGCTGCCAAAACTGGTTTCGACTGTGCTGCCGATATACTGCAACATGCCTTTGGCCCCTTCAGCATAGGGTCCGTTGGGCTGCAGTTCCAGGTATTTGTTCAGCGCTTCCTGAGTTCCCGGGGCCGGCGTCACCTTGCCCGTCTTGGGATCGGTGGTCGCCTTCGCGATCAGAGCCACGCCTTTCTGGTAATACGCGTCCGCCTTGGTGGGGTCGGCGGCGATAGTCTTGTCAAAGGCAGTCAGCGCTTCATCGGTTCGACCTGCATTGGTCAGCACCGCGCCCATGTTGTAGTTGTAGGTCCCGGCATTGGGCGGATCCAACTGCGCCGCCTGGGTGTACGCTTTTACCGCGTCATCAACCCTTCCGACCCTGGAGTAGGCTTCAGCGACGTTGTTGTAATACGGAGCCAGCTTCTTGTTTGCGTCCGGGTCCTTTTGCGCGGCGGCAGAATCCTGCCGCATTTGAATCGCTTTTTCATAAGCCTGGATGGACTGTTCATAGCTCTTTTTTGCGGCTGCATGGTCCGTCTTGTCCAATTGCCGGGCCTGGCCGCGATAGGCGTCACCGAGCGTTGCCCAGAGTGGATCACGAGTGGCATCGAGGGTTGTGGCTTCAGTCATTAGAGCGACTGCCTGGTCGAAGTTGCCGCTACTGATGTCCTGTCGGGCGGCACCCAGCTTTTCATTGAGGCTCTTGACCGTGCCGGCTTCTTTCTCGGCCTTTTCTTTCTGGGCCTGCATCTCCTTCAGCTTTTCTGGATTAATCCCTTGCTGCTGCGCGGCCTGGACCTGCGACGCCTTCAAATCGAAGTCGAGGGTTGCCTCATCCACCCCGACCGGAAAGTTGCCAACCTTGTCCAGTTCCTTACCGTCTTGGGTCAGCGTTACCCGGTATTTTCCCGGATCAATACCGAGCGAAAAATACTCGCCTTTTTTGTTCGTCTTAAGCGCGTATTTGCGTCCGTTTTCTGTGTTGAACCACTCCACCGTTGCGCCCACGATCGGCTTGCCTTCCATGTCTTTGCACACGCCCTTGACTGTACCCGTTGCTTGGGCGAAGACTGGAGAAACACACAGTCCCGCGACTAGCGCGAGCAGGATCAACACCACTGAACATTGCTTCATTTTGGCCTCCCGGCTAAACCTGAATGTAAGATTTCCGGTTTCGATTGATACGTCCAACTCCCGTCAGCTTGGCGAAACTAAGAGTGGACAATCGGAAATCGAGATCCTAAGCGCCCTGCAGTGCTGCGGCATATGGGATCGGGTCCACCGCTCCCGCCTCCCGGAACGCGCGCAATCGTAACACGCAACTGTCGCACGATCCGCAGGCGCTGTCTTCCCGGCTATAACAAGACCACGTTAAATCGAAGGGCGCATTCAATTCAAGGCCAAGCCTTACTATCTCCGCCTTGCGCATGGCAATCAGCGGCGTCACGATCTCAATCCGGCCTGCCTTCGTTCCCGTCTTTACTACCTGGTTGAAGGCCTGATAATAGGCGGGGCGGCAGTCGGGATATCCTGAACTGTCCTGCTCCACGGCGCCAATGTAGACCTTTTCGGCGTCTAGCACTTCCGCCCAGCTAACGGCTATGGAGAGAAAGTGAGCGTTGCGGAAGGGCACATACGTGACTGGGATATCGTGCCCGACGTCGTGCGATTCCGGCACAGCAATGTTCGGGTCAGTCAACGCTGAGCCGCCAATCGCCCGCAGGGCCTCATTCCTTACCAGCAGCCGATCACGGATTCCCAAGTGATCGCAGATCGCCGAGAACGACCGCCGTTCACGTTCTTCAGTGCGCTGACCATAGCTGATATGCACCGCTGCGGCCTGGTGATCTCGCGCCGCCAGGCTCACACAGACGCAGGAGTCCATACCGCCACTAAGAAGTACAACCGCGCGTGATTCGCCACGACTCATGCCAGTCCCATGATTAGACGCCTTTGAGCGCCGGGTCCCAAATGAACTTATGAATCTGCAGCCCCAGCCGCGCGGCAATGCCATCAGCCAGCATCCATTCCGCCAGTTCGCGCGGGTCCAGCAGGCAATGCGAGGTATCGCGTCCTCCGCCCGCATCTTTGCTGAAGGCAGGTGAGAACAGAACCGCGTTCACCCGTCGGCCCAACTGATGACGCCCCACGAAGTCGCGAGCGAATTCGTAGTCCGTGCGATCACTCAGCACAAACTTGACTTCATCCTGCGAATCGAGCGTTTCCAGGTTTTCCATGTGGAAGGTGTCGGGCTCGCCAGAATTTGGACACTTCACATCCACGATCTTAACCACACCCTTGGGCACCCGCTCCAGTGGGCGCTCGCCACTAGTCTCCAACAGAACAGTGTAGCCCGCATCCAACAGGCGTTGCATCAGAGGGACCACCTCGCGCTCCTGCAACATAGGCTCGCCGCCAGTAATCTCAACCAGCCCGCCATCCGGGCTAAGTTGCGCCACTTCTTCCAGCACTTGTTCGAGGGTCATGCGATGGCCGCCGGTAAATGTGTACTCACTGTCGCACCAGGAGCAGCGCAAATTGCAGCCAGTCAGACGGACAAACACGCACGGCACTCCGGCATGCGTTGACTCGCCCTGGATCGATTTGTAGATCTCAGTAATCTGCATGGCGCCTGTTTATCCGTCAGCTGTGCTCTGGCTCCGTTGTCATCCTGAGTGACGTTATGGTTTCGCTTGCGAACCATAGGCGACTCGAAGGACCCCTAAAAGCGAAGTCCTGTCCAATCGTAGGCGTTCCTCGAGTCCTGCACTGCCCAGGCGCGGTTCAGCGTCGCTCGGAAATGACAGTTACTCCGAATAGGTCGCCGTCGTCGTATCCGTCTCGAATACAGTTACGTTCTTCACTCGGACTCGGCCGCTGGTCGCGCGATCCAGCTTGACATTGGTCTCATCATAAAAATACTTGGCCAAATTCTCTGCCGAGGGATTCAATACCGTAAAAGGCTCCAGATCGTTGATCATCTGATGATCGAGGCGATCGATGACGGCTTTCATCACATCCCGTAGGTCCTTGAAGTCGAGCAGCAGACCAGCCTTATCGAGTTCCTTGCCGGCAAGCGTGACCCGCACTCTGTAGTTATGCCCGTGGGGATTCTCGCACTTGCCTTTGTAATTGCGCAGGTAGTGCCCCGCGGCAAACGAATCGTCAACTGTGACTTCGAACATGGACCCCTCGGCGGGCCCTAGTAAACACAGGCCGGGCCTCACCCCATCAATCTAACTACTTATTCTACCGCGAGCCGCGCTACAATCTTCGCATCATTCAAGTTCCGGGCCCAGTTCTCCTGCCCCTCACGGAGAAGACGGAAGGCACAACGGAAGGCTATGAACATCCTGTTGCTTTCAATGCCGGACTCGTTTGAGCACATGCCTGCGGTCGCCGTTCGAATGCCGAACGGAGCTCTGACCTCCCTAGCCGGTAATGTCGATCCCCACCATCGCGTGGCCGTGGCCGACCTGATCCTGGTACAGCGCCGCTCGCGGGAAACCGTCACTCGGCTGATGCGCGTTTTCGACCCTGAAGTGGTCGGTCTTTCTGTGATGACGTTTCAACGTCGGACGGCGGTGCGCATAGTTGAGTTGGTCCGTTCTCTGAAGCCGAAGGTTCGAGTAGTGGTCGGTGGCTATGACCCGAGCCTTGCGCCTGATGCCTACGCTCCGACGGGGGTGGACTACATTGTGCGCGGCGAAGGCGAACTGACTTTTCGCGAGCTGTTGCGTGCACTTGAGCAGGGCGGCAGTTTCGATCGCATCTGTGGTCTGTCTTATCGAAACGGGGACCAGTGGGTGCACAATCCCGACCGACCGATTCATCGACTCGAAGATGGCGAGGTGAAATTGCCCAATCGCAGGGCGCGTGTGCTCAACGGCTACACGCTACTTGGGCGTCAAGTCGACGTGATCGAAACCTCACGCGGTTGCACCTACGATTGCAGCTTCTGCTCGATCATCGAGATGCGCGGCCGAAACTTTCACACCTACTCGTTTGACCGAGTTATAGCGGACATCCGCGATGCCCGCGACCACGGTGCGCGCACCATCTTTCTGGTGGACGACAACATTACCCTCAACGTCCACCGATTTGAGGCGCTATGCCACGCCATCATCGACGCGGGACTGAACAAGCTGGATTACTTTGTCCAGGGCATGACTTCGGCCATCGCCAATCACGGCGAAACGCTCGCGCCGCTGATGCGACAAGCCGGATTCCGCTACGTGTTTCTGGGGATTGAGAACATTCTGGAAGGTGACCTTGAATTCCTGCGTGCGGCCGCCAAGAACGCAGCGCGCGATAACGGCCATAACGCTGGAAACGCGACCCTGAAAGCCATCGAATACCTGCATCGCAACCAGATGTACGTGGTGGGCGGACTGATCGTTGGCAATCCCGACGATACCCGCGAGTCCATCGAAGCCAATCTTGCATTCGCCCGACGCTACGTCGACTGGCCCTACATCCAGCATCCCACGCCTTATCCGCGCACTCCCATGACCCAAGCCTTCCGCGATCAGGGGCTGATCATGAACGAACGCTTCGAGGAATACGACGGCACCACTGCGGTGGTGCGCACAAAACACGTTTCAGCCGAGGAGATCGAATACCTACGCTGGAAGTCGGAGCGCTGGATGAAAATCCGCCACATGCCTGCGGCCTTTCGCCATGATCCCTGGTTCATCTTGAGCCACGGGCCGCAAATGTTGGCTCACACTTTTCGCGGAAGCACGCTGCGCTCCGTGTTAGGGCTGGAATCGGAGAAGAAGACGTTCGGACGGTACAAGGCGATTCGTGAGGTCGAGCGGGAATACGCATAGGCGGGGTCGGTCTCCGTATTTGACCTGCCCCGGGTTTCCTTACTAAAATGTAAGGAATCAGTATAAGGGAAGGGATATCTCAAACTTGGGGAGCGCGACCGTAACTTCAAAGGGGCAAATCACTATTCCGGCGCAGGTCCGCGCTGCACTTGGGGTCGACGCCGGGGATCGCATCGAGTTCGTCGAAGTGGAAAAGGGCCAGTTTGCCATCATTCCCGCAACTCGCTCGGTACGGGAGCTGAAAGGGCTGTTTCAAGGCAAGCGAAGCAAACCGGTATCGATTGAAGAGATGAACGCCGCCATCGCGCGGCGCGCATCCCGGTCCCGCTGATCGGACTGTCGCTGTTCGGACCATCAACGATCGGCCTCGACACCAATATTGTTGTCCGCTATCTTACTCACGACGATCCCGCCCAAACGACCGCAGCTGTGACTGTGATGGACTCACTCTCCTCGGATTCACCAGGATTCCTTTCCATGATCGTCGTTGTGGAACTGGTTTGGGTGTTGGAGACTTCCTACCGTTTCAAGAAGAAGGAAGTTGAGCAAGTCCTGGAGACCTTACTGCGAAGCAAAGAACTGGTTATTGAGCGAGCGGAAATCGTCGCGCAGGCATTACGAAAATTCAGCACCAGTCGCGCCGATTTTGCCGACTGCCTCATCGAGCGGAGTGCCCAGGCCGCTGAATGCCAGCACACTGTAGCTTTCGACCGGAACGCCGCAGCGGCAGGCATGAAGTTGCTCGAAGTTTGAGGTGCTACACATCGGAGTTATGGTTCGGCACGCCGAAGAAGGCCTCCACAGCTCCCAGCTCAGTAGTTTTCTTGTAATTGGGTAAGCTCTCCACGAATACGCGGCCATATTGCTTCTTCAGAATGCGGTTATCGAGAAGACAGAGCAGGCCGCGGTCATGTAGCGAGCGAATCAGGCGTCCGAAACCCTGTTTCAGAGTGATCACCGCCGCCGGCACTTGATACTGGAAGAAGGCATTGCCACCTTCGGCGTCGATTGATTTCACGCGCGCGGCCACGATCGGGTCGGTGGGCACGGCGAACGGCAGGCGATCGATGATCACGCAACTAAGCTGCTCACCCTGCACATCTACGCCCTGCCAGAATGACGA
>Ga0210384_10002261_pt1 | contig 23834 bp, 17 predicted proteins | sample IncBWH2MmetaG_FD_160574 | JGI IMG/M metagenome (GOLD analysis project Ga0210384, IMG submission 160574) | Forest soil microbial communities from Barre Woods Harvard Forest LTER site, Petersham, Massachusetts, United States - Inc-BW-H-2-M | ecosystem: Environmental > Terrestrial > Soil >...
TGACTACATCGACGTCAGTCCGAAGCAACTGGTGTCCGTGGCGGCATCACTCGTGCCCTTCCTGGAGCACGACGACGCCAACCGGGCGCTGATGGGCGCCAACATGCAGCGCCAGTCTGTTCCCTTGTTGCGCGCGGAAGCTCCGATTGTTGGTACGGGGATGGAAGGCGTGACCGCGCGCGATTCCGGCGCCGTCATTCTGGCCAAGCGCAACGGCATCATCGATTCGGTGGACTCGGAGCGGATTATTGTCCGCGTCGAGGGCGAGCATCATCCCGGACAGCTCTCCCGCGAAGTGGGCAGCGACATTTATCAGCTCACGAAGTTTAAGCGTTCCAACCAGAACACTTGCATCAACCAGAAGCCGATCGTGGTGAAGGGACATCGGGTGGTGAAAGGCGAAGTGATTGCGGACGGTCCCTGCACCGACCACGGCGAGCTGGCGTTGGGACGAAACGTGCTGGTCGCGTTTATGCCATGGCGCGGCTACAACTTTGAAGACGCGATCCTGGTCTCGGAAAAACTGGTGAAAGAGGACTACTACACCTCAGTTCACATCGAGGAGTACGAGATCGAGGCCCGCGACACCAAGCTGGGGCCGGAAGAGGTCACCCGCGACATCCCCAACGTCAGCGAATCCATGCTGCGGAATCTGGATGAAGCGGGCGTGATCCGAATTGGCGCCAGTATTAAACAAGGCGACATCCTGGTGGGCAAGGTTACGCCCAAGGGTGAGACTCAGCTCACTCCGGAAGAGAAACTACTGCGCGCCATCTTCGGCGAAAAGGCTGGTGACGTCCGCGATGCTTCGCTCTACTGCCCGCCGGGCATCGAGGGCGTAATCGTCGATGTAAAGATCTTCTCCCGCAAAGGCCAGGAGAAGGACGAGCGTGCGAAGGCGATCGAAGCGACGCAGATCGCAAAGCTGGAAAAGAATCTTTCCGACGAGATTCGGATTCTTACCGACGAGCGCCTCAAGCGTCTGGAGAACATCCTGGGCGGCAAGGAGGTGCAGGCGGATCTGCACGACGAGCGCACCAACAAGCGCCTCCTGACCAAGGACACGATCCTCGACCGCGATACGATCGAGCGCATTTCCACTCGGAACCTGAAGCGTATCAAGTATGCCGACAAAGATCCGCGGGTGAATGAGCAGATCGACGAGATCGAAGAGATGACCTCACGTCAGATTGACGTGCTTAAGAAGATCGTCAACGAGAAGAAAGATAAGCTGACCAAGGGAGATGAACTGCCCCCGGGCGTCATCAAGCTGGTCAAAGTCTACATCGCCATGAAGCGCAAGCTGAGTGTGGGCGACAAGATGGCTGGCCGTCACGGCAATAAAGGCGTGATTGCCCGCATTCTGCCGGACGAGGACATGCCCTACCTCGAAGACGGTACGGCGGTGGAAATCGTCCTCAATCCCCTGGGCGTTCCTAGTCGTATGAACGTGGGACAGATTCTCGAAACTCACCTGGGGTGGGCGGGACACGAACTGGGTAAGAAGATCACGCAAATGCTTGCCGAGAACACGAAAGAAGAGGCTATCCGGCGCGAACTCAAAGCCCTGTTCAAGGACACGACCCTGGCAGAAACCATTGCTGACCTAAGTGATGACGAGCTGATGGCAGTGGCTCCAACCCTAAGCCGAGGCGTGTACATGGGTTCACCAGTATTCGACGGATCGCGTGAAGGTGAGATTAAAGCGTTGCTTAGGCAGTCGGGATTGCCGGAATCGGGCAAGACCTACTTGTATGACGGCATGACCGGCGACAAGTTCGAACAGCCGGTTACGGTCGGATACATCTACATGCTCAAACTCTCGCACCTGGTGGATGACAAGATCCACGCTCGTTCGATCGGACCGTACTCGCTGATCACCCAGCAGCCGCTGGGAGGTAAGGCGCAGTTCGGCGGTCAGCGCTTCGGAGAAATGGAAGTTTGGGCGCTTGAAGCCTATGGCGCAGCTTTCATCCTGCAGGAGTTGCTGACAGCGAAGTCCGACGACGTTTACGGCCGCACCAAGATCTATGAGGCCATCGTCAAGGGCGAAGCTGCCATGGAGCCGGGCGTGCCGGAATCGTTCAACGTGCTCATTCGTGAGCTGCAGTCGCTTTGTCTGGATGTGGAATTGATTAAGGCCGGCGAGAAGAAGCCGGTGGTGGCGGCAGCAGCGGATTAAGAAGTCGCTGGTCGTTGGCCGTCCGTCATTGGCGGCCAGCGCGACGAACTGAAGACGAGATTTTGATACAAGATCCACGTGCTCGCTCTTGACACTGTGGATCAAGAGATTCGCTAGCGACGAACGCCCAACGACTAGCGACTGATTTCAGGAGCCGCCCGCGGCGGCGCACGGCCGCAGGAAGCAGAGGAACACCTTGTATCGTTCGAGCCCCTTTGACATGGCAAATCCTATCGCCGATTTCGATGCTATCCGCATCAGCCTGGCTTCCCCGGAAAAAATCCGGAGCTGGTCGCACGGCGAAGTTACCAAACCGGAGACTATCAACTATCGCACGTTCAAACCGGAGCGCGATGGATTGTTCTGCGCCCGAATCTTTGGCCCAGTAACCGATTGGGAATGTCTCTGCGGCAAGTATAAGCGGATGAAACACCGCGGAGTGATCTGCGACAAATGCGGTGTGGAAGTAACGCTGTCCAAGGTCCGCCGCGAGCGCCTCGGCCATATTGAGCTGGCGTCGCCCTGCTCGCACGTGTGGTTCTTCAAAGGATTGCCCAGCCGCATTGGCCACCTTCTCGATATCTCGCTGCGCGATCTCGAGTCCGTTCTCTATTTCGAGGCCTATGTGGTGGTCGAGCCCGGTGACGCGCCAGTCAAAGACCACGAAGTCATCAAGGACGAAGCGAAGTACCGTGAACTGGACCAGCAGTTCCGGCCTGCCGGCTTTAAGGCCATGATGGGCGCGGAGGCGATCAAGGAGCTTCTCAAACGCGTGGACATTGAAGGCTTGTCCAGCGAACTTCGCGAGAAGATGAAAAATGAGAGCTCGCTGCAAAAGCGGCTCAAGTATGCCAAGCGCCTGAAAGTGGTCGAGGCCTTCCGCAAGAGCGGCAACAAACCGAACTGGATGATCCTGGACGTTATCCCGGTTATTCCGCCCGAACTGCGCCCGTTGGTTCCATTGGATGGTGGGCGTTTTGCTACCTCTGATCTCAACGACCTCTATCGCCGAGTAATCAACCGCAACAACCGGCTGAAGAAGCTGATGGACCTGCATGCGCCAGAAGTGATCGTACGCAATGAAAAGCGCATGCTGCAGGAGGCGGTAGACGCCCTGTTCGATAACGGCCGTCGCGGCCGTGTGCTGCGTGGCGCCAATAATCGTCCGCTGAAGTCGCTCTCAGACACACTAAAAGGCAAGCAGGGACGCTTCCGCCAGAACCTGCTGGGCAAGCGCGTGGACTACTCAGGACGTTCTGTCATCGTGGTCGGACCCGAGCTCAAACTGCACCAGTGCGGTCTGCCTAAGAAGATGGCCCTCGAGCTGTTCAAGCCGTTCATCTACCACCGGCTGGAGCAGACCGGCCACTGCACCACCATCAAACAAGCCAAGGAAATGGTGGAGCAGCAGGAATCCATCGTTTGGGACATCCTGGAAGAAGTCATTAAGGACCATCCGGTGCTATTGAACCGCGCTCCCACCCTCCACCGCCTTGGCATTCAGGCTTTCGAGCCGGTGCTGGTCGAGGGTAAGGCGATCAAGATTCACCCGTTGGTGTGCACGGCATTCAACGCCGATTTCGACGGCGACCAGATGGCGGTTCACATTCCGCTGTCTCCGGAAGCTCAAGTTGAAGCCAGCGTGCTGATGCTGTCGTCACACAATATTCTGTCACCGGCCTCGGGACAACCGATCACTGTGCCTACGCAGGACATGGTGCTGGGTCTCTACTACTTGACCAAAGGCAAACCCGGCGCCAAGGGCGAGGGTCGCGCTTTCGCCAACATTGAAGAGGTTCTGCTGGCTATGGAAGCAGGCGAGGTGGAAACCCTGTCGCCCATTCGTTTGCGGCACACAGGTGAAGTCATCGACCTGACCGCCGCCTATGACGATCAGGAGATCATCCATACCGAGCCGGTAAAGTACGAGCGCAGCTTCCTGAATACTACGGTCGGCCGCGCGATTCTGAACGATCACCTTCCCGAAGGCATGCCCTACATCAATGGCCTACTCAAAAAGAAAGGTATCGGGCAACTGGTCACGTATTGTTACCTGCGATTCGGACTGGAGACCACGGTCAAGATGCTGGATGAGGTTAAGGACCTGGGATTCCGTTTTGCCACCAAAGCGGGCCTGTCGATCGGCATTGATGACATGGTGATCCCGGACAACAAGAAGACCTTAGTGCGCGACGGCGAGAAACAGGCGGTGAGCGTTCAGCAGCAGTATCTGGACGGCGCCATCACTAACGGCGAGCGCTACAACAAGGTCATCGAAATCTGGTCCGCCATCACTGAGAAGGTCGCGGACGAGATGTTTGGCCAGATGCAGCAGCGGGACAAGGAAGGCTTCATTAATCCGATTTACGTTATGGCGGACTCCGGCGCCCGCGGATCCAAACAACAGATTCGCCAGCTCTCCGGCATGCGCGGTTTGATGGCCAAGCCCTCCGGCGAAATCATAGAGAGTCCGATCACGGCTAACTTCCGTGAAGGACTGACGGTGCTCGAGTACTTCATCTCTACCCACGGTGCACGTAAGGGTCTGGCTGATACGGCGCTGAAGACTGCCGACTCGGGCTACCTTACCCGTCGTCTGGTCGATGTGGCGCAGGACGTGATCATCAGCGAGTACGACTGCGGCACGGTCGACGGCATCTACGTCGAAGGTATCGTCGAAGCCGGCGAGATCATCGAGCCCCTGCGCGACCGGATTGTGGGCCGCGTATCGCTCGAGAAGATCAAAGACTACGACGGCAACGTGATCGTGGACATCAACCAGGAGATCACGGAGGAACTGGCTAGCTCCATCCAGGCGGCAGGCATCGAGCGGGTGAAGATCCGTTCAGTGCTGACCTGCGAGTCCAAGCGCGGCGTCTGCGTGATGTGCTACGGCCGCAACCTGGCCTCGGGCCGGCTGGTCGAGCTCGGCGAAGCTACTGGCGTGATCGCGGCGCAGTCTATCGGCGAGCCCGGAACCCAGCTCACCATGCGTACCTTCCACATCGGTGGTACCGCATCGCGAGTCTCCGAGCAGTCGCGCCTCGATGCCAAGAACAACGGCGTGGTGCGCTTTATCAATCTGCAAACCGTGAAGGCCAAGTCCGGCGACTTGGTCGTCATGAACCGCCAGGGTTCGATTGCCGTGGTTGACGAAAAGGGCCGCGAGCGCGAGCGTTACGCGGTGGTTTACGGCGCCAAGGTAAAGGTCAACGAAGGCGACCAGGTCCAGCTTGGACAAGTTCTGGTCGAGTGGGATCCTTACACCTTCGCTATCCTGACCGAGATCGGCGGAACGGTGCAATTCAAGGACCTGCAGGAAGGGGTCACCCTGCACGAAGAAGTGGACGAGGTTACCGGATTGTCGCGTCACGTGGTGGCCGATTCACCCGACGAGAAGCGCCAGCCCGCCATCGTGATCAAAGGCAAGAGCAGCAAACGCTACTTGATGCCTTCACGCGCCCACCTTATGGTCCAGGACGGGGACACGGCGCATCCTGGCGATGTTCTGGCCAAGATCCCGCGTGAAACCACTAAGACCAAGGACATCACGGGCGGTCTGCCGCGCGTGGTGGAATTGTTCGAGGCCCGCAAGCCGCATGACACCGCGGTCATCAGCGAGATCGATGGCACGGTCAAATTCGGCGAAGTGGCAAAAGGCCAACGTAAGATCTACGTGGTGGCCGACAGCGGCGCCGAGAAGGAGTATTCAGTGCCGCGCGGCGTCCACGTCAACGTGCAGGAAGGCGAACGCGTCCGGGCGGGCGAACCGCTCATGGATGGCCCGCTTGACCCGCACGACATTCTGGCCGTGCTGGGAGAAAAGGAACTGCAGTCGTACCTGGTCAACGAGATCCAGGAAGTCTATCGGCTGCAGGGCGTCAACATCAGCGACAAGCACATCGAGGTGATCGTCCGCCAGATGATGCGTTGGCGCAAGGTGGAAGATGTTGGCGACACCAAGTTCCTGCTGGAAGAGCAGGTGGACAAGTTCCACTTCGCGGAAGAGAACGATCGTGTGATCAAGGAGGGTGGACGTCCTGCTACTGGCCGGCCGCTGCTGCTGGGTATCACCAAGGCGTCGCTCTCGACCGACTCTTTCATCTCAGCGGCGTCGTTCCAGGAGACCACGCGAGTGCTCACCGAAGCCTCCATCAACGGGAAGGTCGACCATCTGCGCGGCCTCAAGGAGAACGTCATCGTCGGACGGCTCATTCCGGCTGGCACGGGCATGGAATATTACCGCAACGTGCGCCTCTCGCCGGAGATGGAAGAGGCAGCCGCCAAGGTGCAAGAGGAGGTCTCGGCTGCGTACGAGGAGGCCGAGCGCGCGCTCGAATTGATGCGGCACGAAGGCGAGACTGAGGAACTGACAGCGGAGTAAACTACCCAATGAAGGGCGAGGGGCGGGCAACCCGCCCCTTCGCTTTTCTCATTTCTCATGCACGCCAACCCACAACGATTGCAAGATCAGGAACGCATCGGCATTTCCCAGTTGCACCCGATGCCGCGGCGCAATACTCTGGGGCCATTGCTCCTGCGTTTCCTACGCCTGCTTCGCCTTGCATTCTGGCGCGCGTTTCAGCATGACGCGTTTGCCATCGCCAAAGCCTCGGCCTATTCGTCAATTCTGACATTTTTTCCATTGCTGCTGGTGCTGGGTTCGGTACTGGCGACGTCTCATAAGACCGAGGCTTATCTGCGCGAAATTTCCTATGCTCTGGGCAGAATTCTTCCAGCTGGAAGCGGCGCAGCGCTGGCCTATCTGAGAGGGACAGGAGAGCGGCCGGTAGGCCTGCTGATTACGGCTTCCCTGATCACATTGTGGACGGCTTCAGGCGTAATGATTTCCTGGATGGAAGGTTTTCGCCGTTGTTACGAGTTGCCCAAAATCTGGGGCTTGGTGAAGGAGCGGTTCATCGCGTTCGCGCTGGTGATTCTGGCGGGCATCCCGCTGACCTTCGCGACCGTGCTGGTGGCCTTTGGCAACCGCATCGAGACGCGCATCCTGTTCAACCTTGGCCACGAGTTCGGTCCCTTCATTCTGGTGATGTGGACGGTAATTCGGTGGTTTATTGCCGGACTCACCAGCATCGCGGTGATTTCGCTCATCTATCACAACGCCGTACCCCGCACCCAGCCCTGGCACAGTGTCCTGCCGGGCGCAACGCTGGCCACCGCCCTGTGGTTCGCGGCCACCATGCTTTTCGGCTGGTATTTGCAGAACTACGCTGACTACAGCATCATCTATGGCTCGTTGGGGGTGGGCATCGCGTTGCTGGTGTGGATGTACATGATTTCGCTGATTATTCTGGTCGGCGCGGAGTTTAACGCCATGCTTTTCCCGCGCGCCACGCTGGGTAAAGAGCTGGTTGCCATGGGTAACTCCAGGAACTCTACGCGGAAGTAAATCCGCCCTGTTATTAGGTTCTTCTCCCACCGTGAGGATTGGTGATGACGCGTTGAAACCCCGCAAGTCAGATTTAGTTTCTGGCGATCTCCCCATCGAACCACTTCCGGTCGACCGCCGCGCCAAAATCATCTGTACCATTGGTCCGGCGTGCGATACCGAAGAGATTCTTCGCGATCTCATGCGGCGGGGCATGGATGTGGCCCGGCTGAATTTCTCCCACGGATCGCATCCCGAACATGTTCAGAATGTCTCCCGAATTCGGCGCGCCGCCGAAAAGGAAAACCGCAGCATCTGCATCCTGCAAGACTTGCAAGGTCCTAAAATTCGCACCGGACGCCTCAAGGCACATACCCCCGTCCTCCTCAAGACTGGCTCCCGCGTCAGCATAACGCCCCGCGACATTCTGGGCACAGCGACCCTAATCTCGACCACATTTCAAAGCCTGGCGCAGGAAGTCCGACCCGGTTCTCGCGTTCTACTATCAGACGGTCGGATTGAGTTGCGTGTCCTGAGGGTGCGTGGCGATGAGGTCGAATGTGAGGTCGTGAATGGCGGATTGCTCGGCGAACACCAGGGCATCAATCTGCCCGGGGCTGCGCTCTCCATTCCCGCGCTCACTCCCAAAGATCGCGCCGACCTTGAGTTTGGTCTGAAGCACGGCGTCGACATGGTGGCAGTGTCATTTGTGCGCTCCGGCCTTGACGTTAGCAGCGTTAAGGAGGTGATTGCAGCACATGGCAGCGACGTGCCCGTAATTGCGAAGCTGGAAAAGCCACAGGCGCTGGAGCAGTTGGAGGGAATCTTCGAAGCCGCTGACGGCGTAATGGTGGCTCGCGGCGACCTGGGTGTCGAAATGCCGCCGGAGAAGGTCCCGGTCATTCAGAAGCACGTAATCCGCAGGTCGGCCGACTGGCGCAAGCCGGTGATTATTGCCACGCAAATGCTGGAGTCAATGATCGAGAATCCGCGTCCCACCCGCGCCGAGGCCAGCGACGTGGCTAACGCGATTTTCGATGGCACCGACGCTGTTATGCTCTCCGCCGAAACTGCCACTGGCCGCTATCCGCGGGAGGCAGTCGCAATGATGGCAAAAATCGTAGTCGAGGCGGAGAGCAACATGGCAGAGTTCACCCAGCCGCGGCGACGTCAGCACAGCCGCCTTTCTATTGCGGAGACCATCTGCGAATCCATTGCCCACGCCGCCGAAGACTTGCGTATGGGCGCCATCGCTGTGTTTACGGAGTCGGGAAATACCGCGCGAATGATTTCCAAGTATCGTCCGCAGAGCGAGATTTACGCTTTCAGCCAGGCCGTCCCCGTTTGCAATCGCATGAACTTATTTTGGGGAGTGCACCCGGTGCGCCAACAACAGACTTACAGTGCCGACGACATGGTTTCGGCCGCAGAGAAGAGCTTGTTGCAACTAGGCCGAATCAAGGCAGGAGACGTACTGGCGGTGGTGGCGGGAACGCAGATGGCATCAGGCTCGACCAACTTCATGCGCTTGCATGTAGTAACGCCCGTAGTGACCGGGACCCAGAAAGCTTTGCGCGGACGCCGCTCAGCCGTGGCCAGAAAAGAATAGTCCAAGCATGGCCTCTAGCGACGAGCACTTTGACGACACATCCCTCGATCCTCCCGTCCGTGGATTCCTCCACCGCTCCGACAGTCCCAACGATGCTGGCCTCGTTCTAACCCACGGCGCGGGATCAAATTGTCGGGCACCCCTACTGCTCACACTGGCAGAAGCCTTTGCCGGCGCCGGTTTCACGGTGCTTCGTTGCGATCTGCCCTACCGTCAAACTCGGCCTTATGGCCCTCCCGGGCCGGGCGACGCCAACCGTGATCGCGACGGCTTGAAGCACTCTGTGTCCACCATGCGTAGGCTGGTCTCGGGACGCATATTTCTCGGCGGGCATTCTTATGGCGGACGCCAGGCGACCATGCTTTGTGCCGAAATACCGGAAACCGCGGATGGACTGCTCCTATTCTCATATCCCCTGCATCCGCCACGAAAGCCAGCGCAGCTGCGCACGCAACATCTGCCCAAGTTGCTGACTCCTGCTTTATTCGTGCATGGCACCCGCGATCCCTTTGGATCGATCGAAGAGATAGAGTCAGCGCTGCAGCTGATTCCCGCAAAAACGAGACTCTTGCCCATAGAGGGGGAAGGGCACGATTTGGGATTCAAAGGCAAATCGCGCCGGGATGGCCTGGCAGACGAGGTGCTGAAAGCATTTCAGAGCTTTTTCTAGTCTGGTTTACCACCTGCGTCGCCTGTAGTACCCTCGCAATCCAGAACTTCGCACCCTCCTCATGACCGAGTTGGAGACTACACAGCGCCAGACGCCGGACTCCCTGATGCTCTACGGCTTCTGGTATCGCGCTCTGCCCAGCGATCAAGTCGGTAGAAAGCGTCTACACAAAACCATGCTGCTGGAGACGCCTCTAGCCATCGGGCGCGATCGCCAAGGTTTGCCATTTGCTCTGCATGATGCCTGTCCACACCGCGGTATGCCGCTTTCCCATGGCTGGTTCAACGGCCAACGTGTGGAGTGCAGCTACCATGGCTGGCAGTTCGATTCTCATACCGGCCAGTGCCAGCTCGTTCCATCGTTGACCGCGGACCAGAAGCTACGAGTAGATCGCATCTACGCCGGCAGCTATCCCTGTGAAGAGCGCGACGACTACATCTGGGTCTATATCCCGGAGCCTGGACCGACTGGGGCAGGTTTCACGAAAGCTGTGGACCCGCCGATGCCAGCGCCTCGCGTTCCAACCTTCAGCGACAAATATAAGATTGCCCATCTTTCCGCCGAACTGCCGTGCACTGTGGACCACGGCATCATCGGGCTCATGGATCCCGCGCACGGGCCGTTCGTCCACCAAGCCTGGTGGTGGCGGAGCCGCCACAGCATCCACGAAAAGCAAAAGAATTTCGAGCCTATCCCCAACGGCTTCCGCATGAGCGCGCACACCCCGAGCGCAAACAGCGCGCCTTACAAGCTGCTGCGTCTCTATGCCGACGTCGATTCGATCACCACAGCCATTGATTTCGTCCTGCCCAACCTGCGCTTTGAAACCATCCATGCCGGCAAATACTGGTTTTCCAGCCTGACCACGGTTACGCCTATCACTCGCGACCATTGCCGTATTGATGTCGTTGCGGCCTGGAACATTTTCCGCTGGGTACCTTTCGGACCGAGCCTACTCAAATTCGTGTTTGCGAAGTTCGTTGAGCAAGACCGGCAGACGATGGAGAGACAGAGCGAAGGGCTGAAGCACAATCCTCACCTGATGCTGATCGACGACGCCGACCGCCCCGCGAAGTGGTACTTCCAGCTAAAAGCAGCTCACCTGGAAGCCAAGCGCAGCGGCGCAGAAATAAAGCATCCGATGACCGGACCAGTCACGTTGAAGTGGAGGAGTTGAGGCGCTTAGCGGGCGTCTGAGCCCGCTGCCGAAATCCCGAGGCAGCCGAGGGATCTGCTTCTTTCTACTTACTACGAATAACGCTGCCTATTCTTCCACCAGCCAGTCCATAGCTTCTTCACGGGTCTTGAAGCTGGGGAGCTCGCGCTGGGAGAAACTCTTGAAATTTTCGTAATAAACCTTCGGCAGACTTTCCGTTCCCACCCAAGCCGCGCGCTTCACGTACGGACGATTTAACACCAGCAACTCCTTAACTCGGGTGGCTACAACCTTGTCAAAGTGTGCGGCCGTGAAATCAGCGAGCGTGAGCACGGAATTGTGCGGATGTTTTGCGATCTGGCGTTGCACTTCCTCAGCCAGCGTCAGTATCTCGCGAGGCGTGCAGTGACTGATATCAATCAGCAGAATCAGTTTTCCACGGTGGCGGACGAAGCGAATGCGGTTATCCATGGGAACTCCCGTAAAGGCGAGTCGACTCCTACCGCTTCCAGGTCCAATGGGACGGGCCTAGCTTCCTAACACCGATTCCACGACGGTATACACCTCGGCGAGCGCCGAGTCCAGTGCCTCGGGATTCTTGCCGCCCGCTTCGGCTAGATCAGGACGACCGCCGCCCTTGCCGCCGACTCTCAGCGCCACAGGGCCGATCACTTTGCCGGCCTGAATGCGGGAGGTTAAATCCTTGGTCACACCGACGATAAGTGACACGCTTCCATTCGACGCCGAGCCCAGCACCACTACGCCGGAGCCCAGCTTGTCGCGAAGCTGATCGACCAGAGTTCGCATCTGAGATCGTTCAAGATTGTCCACGCGATGGGTCAGCACCTTGACGCCACGAACGTCCTTAATCCGGTCGCTGACCGACGCCACGGTTGACGATGCCGACTTCATCCGCGCTTGATCGAGCTCACGGGCCAGGCGCTTGATCTCCGCGTCTTTCTTGTCAAGCTCGGCTCTCAGCGCCTCAGCAGGAGACAGAAGGGCCTCTCCGGTTGTGGAGGCTCCCTCCCCAACCGAGGGTGCCCCATCCTTTCGCGGTTTTTGCGAAAGGGTGGGACTAACGAAGCTTGAGACCACAGTCTCCAGCTCATGATCTTTCTGGAACTGATGCAGTGAACCCTCGCCCGTCACCGCTTCCACTCGGCGTACTCCCGCCGACACGCTGCCTTCCTTCAGAATCTTGATCAGGCCGATCTCGCCGGTTTGCGCCGTATGTGTGCCGCCACAGAGTTCGGTGGAGAAGGCTCCGATTTTGACCACGCGCACTCTGTCACCATATTTTTCGCCGAACAGTGCCATGGCGTGATATTCGTTGACGGCCACATCAATCGGAACGTTCTCGATGACCTCTATTTTCTGGTTGCTCAGTACTTCTTTGTTAATGAGGTCTTCGATATCTTGCAGTTCTTCGTCTTCAACCGCGGTGAAATGCGAGAAGTCAAAGCGCAGATGATTGGGCGCAACTAAGGATCCCGCCTGCTTCACGTGTTTGCCCAGGACCTCGCGCAGTCCGGCATGAAGCAGGTGGGTGGCCGTGTGGTTGCGCATCGTGGACTGGCGGATTTCAGTATTGACGACCGCGTCCACTTTGTCGCCCACACGAAGGGTGCCCCACCCTTCCGCGTTTTTTGCGGAGGGTGGGAGTTTCATCACTACCTGGTGTGCGCGCACGCCCTGGATCGGGTAATAGGCACCCTTCACTTCCGCGACGACGGTGTTGTGATCGTCGCTGTAAAACCATCCGCGGTCGCCCACCTGGCCGCCTGACTCAGCGTAGAACGGCGTGTGATCGAGGATGACTTCGCCCTCCTCGCCTGGTTTGAGTTCCGGTGCGCCCTGGCCGTTGCGGATGATGGCGAGTACTTCGCAGGCCTCAGAGCGGGTCTGCCGATAACCTTCAAATTCTGATTTCGGCAGCTTCTGATAGGCGGGATTGGCAGTCTGCTTGGCGGCACCCTTCCAGGAGGCGCGAGCGCGCTCGCGCTGCTCGGCAAGTGCCTTGTTGAACCCTGCCTGATCAAAAGCCACGCCCTGATCGCGGCAAGCGTCAATAATGAAGTCCAACGGAACACCAAAAGTGTCGTAAAGCTTGAAAGCCTTTTCGCCGGAATACGTGAGGGAGGCCTTGGAATCGTACCTCTTAGGATCACCGGCGGTGCCTGGACCGAGCATTCTATCGATGTCCTCTGCGTTTGCGCCGATCAACCGAGCTAGGTCGCGATTTTTGACTACGTCGAACAGATCTCTGCCGAGCCTATCCAGTCCGGGTCCAAGCGTATGAGCAAATCGAGTTTCCTCACTTAGTATGACCTTGGATGTTCGATCCGCGGATTCTTCGATTTCCGGATAGGCATCCTGCATCAAATCGCGGACGGCAAACACCATCTCATGCAGAAACGGCTTCGTCTGTCCAAGCAGTCGTCCGTGCGTAATTGCGCGGCGGATGATCTTCCGCAGAACATAGCCACGGCCTTCATTCGACGGCAGCACCCCATCAGAGATCAAGAACGTGGCAGCACGGGAATGGTCGGCGATGACTCGTAGCGAGGCAGCCGACTTATGGCTGGCATTGTCCACGTGGGGACGGCCGCCCTCGGCTGTCCCGCGGAGCGCAGCTCCGCTGCTTTTGAGTAAGGGCGATGCCGATTTCTCCGAACCACTTGCCGAGCTTTGCTCGGCCGGACGGCCGGGGGCGGCCGTCCCCACGTGAGCATTGGTTGTCCCTGTCAACTCCGCCGCCCGCATGATCAACGGCGTGAACAAATCAGTCTCGTAATTTGAGATCACGTCCTGCAGCACAGCTGCGATCCGCTCCAGTCCCATGCCTGTATCAATTGAAGGCTTGGGCAGAGGATTCAGCATGCCATCGGCATCGCGGTCGAACTGCATGAAGACGAGGTTCCACAGCTCTACATACCGCCCACAATCGCAACCGACGGCGCAATCCGTGTGCCCCTGATCTGACGCTGCCGGGCCCATGTCATAGTGAATCTCACTGCATGGGCCGCAGGGGCCAGTCTCGCCCATCTGCCAGAAGTTTTCCTTAAGGCCCTTCTCACCAGAAAAATGGATAATGCGCTCAGTGGGAACTCCAACCTTTTCCCATGACTGCCTTGCCAAGAAGTCCGACCCGATTTCGATATCCGGCTCCATTCGGGCGCCGCCGAAAATCGTCACGTATAGCCTGTCTTTTTCGATTCCGAACCAATCCTTCGAGGTCAGCAGCTCCCATGCGAAGCTAATTGCTTCTTCTTTGTAGTAATCGCCGAACGAAAAATTACCCAGCATCTCGAAGAACGTGTGATGCCGATTGGTAAACCCGACGTTCTCTAGATCGTTATGCTTCCCTCCCGCCCGCACGCACTTCTGCGAACTCGTCGCTCGTGTGTAATCCCTTTTTTCCAGCCCGAGGAAGACGTCCTTAAACTGATTCATTCCCGCGTTGGTGAAGAGCAGCGTGGGATCGTTCTGCGGGACGAGCGAGGACGAATGCACCTCGCGGTGTCCCTTCTGAACAAAGTAGTCCAGAAATTTGCGGCGAATCTCAGAGCCGGTCAGCATTGATACTTCAATTCTAAATGAAAGGCAAACCATAACCACACGGATACTGCGGATTGCTTCATGCAAATTAGTTATGTAATCCTCATCAGTGCATTTGGGGCAAGATTCCTTGCCGGGGGTATCCAATGGCTTGCGATCCAGAAGTTCTGCGACAGGTTCCGCTCTTCGCCTTACTCGACGACGAAGAAGCCTGCGTTTTGGCCGGCCAGGTCGAAGTCAAGCGGTTCGCCGCTCGGCAGCGAATCTACAAAATGGGCGATCCGGGTGGCCAGGCTTACGTCGTGGTTTCGGGGACAGTCCGGGTAACAACCGTCGACGAGGATCACCAGGAAGTCGTGGTCGATGAGCCCTCGGAGGGAGAGTTCTTCGGTTTTGCTTCCATGCTGGAGGAAACCGTCCATCAGTCGAGCGCGATTGCTCTCCAGGAGACGGTTTGCCTCGAAGTGGACCGCAATGATATTGCGGTCCTGCTGCAGCGTAAGCCCATGGCGGGAATGGATATGCTGGCCGTGCTCGGACGCCAGTTTCACGCTTCACAGAAACTGGTCCGGGTGCGCGCTGCCCGCAACCCAAACGAAGTCATCGATGAGAAAGAGACGCTCGGCGAACGTGTTGCAGACCGCGTCGCAAGCTTCGGGGGCTCGTGGATATTTATCACTTCGTTCTTGATCGTCCTGATTGCGTACGCCTCCATCAACGTAGGGTTGGCCGCGCGCGCGTGGGATCCCTATCCCTTCATCCTTCTCAATTTGTTTCTCTCCATGTTGGCAGCGATTCAGGCCCCCATCATCATGATGAGCCAGAACCGGCAGGATAAAAAGGACCGGTTGCGCGGCGAACTCGACTACCAGGTCAATCGCCGCGCGGAAACCGAGATCCAGGGCCTCGCGCACAAGATTAACCTGATCGGAGACAAGATCGGTGACGTCGAGGACTTGCTCCGCACCCGGATCGAAGGTTGAACGCCCGGACTATCGCGACCGCGCGAATTACTTCACTGCGTCCGCGGTCTTGTCAGCGCCTTTCTTAACTCCGTGACCGACGCCCTTCACGCCCTTGGTGACGCCGTGCCCTGTCTTCTTGGCCGCGTGACTGGTGTCCTTTGCCGCGTCTTTGGTTACGTCCGCAGTTTTGTCAGCAGCTTTCTCCGTACCTTTCGCAGTTTTGCCGGCCGCTTTCTTCGTAGCGTGGCCAGTGTCTTTCGCCGCCTTGTTGACATCAGATGCCACGTCTTGAGCGCACACAGCCGTCGCTAGGCTGAGTGAGATTGCCGCCAGAATTATCGCCCACTTGGATCTCATGTTGCCTCCAGACTAGATTGAAAGGATTCGTGGAGTATCCAGCATTTGGAGGGGAAACGCAACCCGCTTCAGTCAAGCGAAATTCTTCCTAAACGCATCAACCACCAAGGAACACCAAGTCACACGAAGGCGTTCGTCCTGAGGCTTTCCTTCCTGAGTGTTTCCTTCGTGATACTTTGTGCCGTTCGTGTTGATTTGGCCGGAGCTTCTCATTCCAACTCCCCGTCCAGGGCGCTCAGAGTTTCGTCATCCACGTCCCACTTTTTGAGAATGATGAAAATTGTCTTCGAGCCAAATCCTGCACGGGCGAGCTGACGGAAGACCCGGGCGGCTTGTTTGCGATCCTTTGGTTTTTGCAACCGCTTGCGGCGCAAATATTCGCGAGCTTGCTTCTCTTCATTCACTTCATCGTAGACGGAGGCCACTGCCTTCTCGATCACTTCGCCGTGGACTCCCTTGACCTTCAGATCGGTCACCACACGTCTGCGTCCGAATTTCTCATTGTCCCGGCGGAAGGAAGAATATGCGGTGGCGTATTTTGCGTCGTTGAGGTAGCCCTGGTCCTTGAGACGCCGGATCACCAATTCGACGAGCGTCCGCCCGTACTCCGTGTCGGATTCCACCCGCGGCCGCAACAAACGTTTAAGCTCGGCGATCGAACGCATGCGGCGCGCCAGCGCTCCCACAGCGTATTCGTAAAGCTCATCTTCCGAGGCGGTCTTTTTCGGACGAGGGAAAGACATAACTTGGTTAACCTTACCCCACGACTGGCTTTTGCGGGTAACTTCTCATAACGTTTGTTTACATCTATTTACATTCTTTCTGATGACATTGGAAACTTTCCCCCGTCTATTTGCGTAGATACCAGAGAGCGAGGGAGTCAGTCATGCTTACCATCGATACGGAAAAAATGGGCGATGTAGCAGTGGTGAGATGCAACGGAAGAATCGTTCGCGGCGAAGGAATCCGCACCCTGAGGAATGCAGTCGTGTCCGAAACAGACACCCGCATTGTCGTGCTGGACTTGTCAGAAGTAGAGTCGCTGGATGCGGGCGGACTGACGGCGTTGTTGTCTCTGCATCACTGGACGCGGAGCCACGCCATCCAACTAAAACTCGTGAATCCCTCGAATTTCGTCCGCGAAGTGCTGGAACGCACGCGGCTGGATCGTGTATTCAACATTTCCTCGCTCCACGATGCTCTACAAGTATTGGGTACCAGGGATTGCAGACAGCATCACAGCGTGGATCGCGCCTTGCTTAGCGCCTGATTACACACCGGTCGCCAACAATTGAACATAGAAATGGCGCGCCGAGGCGCGCCATTTCACTTTCAAGGATAAGATCTCAGCGGCCGCCGAAGCCCGCCTGTTGCATGGCATTCCGCGAAAGATCGCTGGTCGAAGAAATGCCCTGCATGCGCAGCTTGAAGTCATCGGCATTGGACGCATTTTCCAGAGCGGTTTCGTAATTGATCAAGCCGGCCTGGAATAAATCCCACAACGACTGGTCGAAGGTCTGCATGCCGTACTGCGAAGTACCTGCGGAAATGGCGTCGCGGACGGCTCGCGTTTTTTCCGGCACCAGAATACATTCCCGGATATACGCGGTGTTGATCATCACTTCCACGGCAGGCACGCGGCCGTCGCCGTCACACCGTTTTACCAGGCGTTGACTGATGACGGCGCGCAGCACGGCTGCGAGCTGCAGGCGAATCTGCTTCTGCTCTGGAGGAGGGAAGATCGCGATGATACGGTTGATGGTTTCTACCGCGTCGAGAGTGTGCAAGGTAGAAAACACCATGTGGCCAGTTTCAGCGGCATGCAGCGCCGTGCCGATGGTTTCCAGATCACGCATTTCGCCGACCAGGATGACGTCCGGATCTTGTCGCAGGGAAGCGCGCAATGCCGCCCCGAAGGAGGGTGTATCCACCTCCACTTCGCGCTGGTTCACGTAGCCTTTTTTGTCGCGGTGCAGGAATTCGATTGGGTCTTCGATGGTGATGATGTGTTCGGCACGGGTGGAGTTGATGCGGTCCACCATGGCGGCTAGCGTGGTTGATTTACCGGAACCGGTGACGCCCGTCACCAGAATCAGACCGCGCGGCATATCGCAAACCTGCTCCACGATTTTGGGCAGATAGAGTTCATCAAGCGCGCGAATCTTGGTGGGAATAACGCGCAGCACCAGTCCTACGTTGCCACGTTGCTGGAAGACATTGACACGGAAGCGGCCCAGACCGGCCACCCCGTAGGCCATATCGATTTCGGTAGTTTCTTTGAACTTCTGCTTCTGCCGCGCCGACATCATGCTGAAAGCCATGGTCAGCATGTCCTCAGCGCTGATGCGGGGCTGGTCGGTGAGCGGAACCAGTTCGCCATCAATGCGCAGGTGCGGATAGTTGCCGACCTTCAAGTGCAAGTCCGAAGCCCGGCGCTCCATGGCGATACGCAGCAAATCATCAATGTTCATTCGACACTTCCCCCAGGGACTCTTCATATGATGAACCGAAAAGTCACCGCGCCCAAGATGACCTAAGTAACGGCGCGGCACGAGGTCGGACTAGTTCTAAGGGCGTCAGCATTTCGTCTGAGATAGGCTTCTTATGGGCGCGACAATCGTCCCCGAAGGCGATCGGGCCTATGGTTGACTTAGTCCGCAGACTTAGTCTACATTGGACCCATGGAAGTGAACATTCATCAGGCCAAGACTCATCTCTCGCGTCTTCTGCAAAAAGTGGCGGAGGGAGAGGAGGTAACCATCGCGCGTTCGGGTGTTCCCGTAGCGCGGCTAGTGGCCATCGAACCGAAAAAGAAGAAAGTCCGACCCTTGGGAATGGACCGCGGTCGCATTTGGATAGCGGACGACTTCGACGCGCCCTTAACCGATGACTTGCTGAAAGAGTTTTATGGGGGTGAACTCCCCAAACTGCAGCGCCGGAAGCCTAAATGAAGTACCTGTTGGACACGATGGTTTGGCTGTGGAGCGTGGGATCGCCGCAGAAGATCGGTGAAGTGGGACTTGAGATTCTTAATAACGGAGAACAGGAGATTTACTTTTCCGCTGCGAGCTGTTGGGAATTAGCAATCAAGGTCAGGCTGGGAAAATTCCGCTTATCGGAGGATCCAATTCGTTATGTTCCCAAAAGATTAGCTGAGCAAGGCATTCGCTCACTTTCAGTTACTCAGACTCACGGCCTTAAAGTATATGACCTGCCATTGCACCATGCTGATCCGTTTGACCGCTTGATCATCGCTCAAGCCTTAAGCGAAGAAATGGTAGTTCTCACTTCCGACCGCGCCTTCAAGAAATATCCGGTTGACATCTTATGGTGCGGCACGCAGTAAATCGCACCACTTCAAGTACAAATCAAGACAAAGAAAAGCTGCCCTTTAGGGCGGCTGATCTCTGGCAGGCAGTTTCCTATACCCCGCGATCTAGACTCCCACCGGCTGCTTGCTGCCCACCGGCACTGGCGTCAACCAGTTGAACCGGTCGGCCTTCTCGCCGCGAATAATCGCGTAGAATTCTTTCTGGATTGCCTTGGTGATGGGGCCGACCACGCCTTTCCCGATGCTGATCTTGTCCACGGAACGGATGGATGTGACCTCCGCCGCAGTGCCGCTGAAGAATGCCTCATCCGCAATGTAAAGCAGTTCGCGCGGAATGCACTGCTCGACTGTGGGAATCCCAAGTTCACGCGCGATCCGCATCACCGAATCTCGTGTAATGCCTGGCAGAACAGAGTTGCCCAGTGGCGCAGTTATTAGCGTGCCGTTACGGACCACGAAAATATTTTCCCCAGAGCCTTCACTCACGTAGCCGTTCGTATCCAGCGCAATGCCTTCCACGTAGCCATTGATGATGGCTTCCATCTTGATGAGCTGCGAGTTCATGTAATTCGCACCCGACTTGGACATCGCCGGAAGGGTGTTGGGAGCAATGCGCGTCCACGAGGAAACGCATACGTCTACGCCTTGAGTGGCATCACTGCCGAGATATTTCCCCCAAGGATAGTTGCAGATATAGACCTCGGTAGGCGAGTTGAAAGGATTGACTCCGGCTTCGCCGTAACCGCGCAGCACGATGGGGCGAATGTAGCATGGCCAAACGCCGTTACTCTTCACTACGTCAACCATGCCCGAGACGAGATCGTCGCGGGTGAAGTCCACGTCGATGCGATAAATCTTGGCCGAATCCAGCAGCCGCTGCATGTGCTCTGGTGCACGGAAGATGACCGGTCCAGTTGGAAGCTGATAGCAGCGGACACCCTCAAACACCGACGAGCCGTAGTTCACCACGTGCGACATCACGTGCAGTTGGGCCTCATCCCAGGGAATGAGCTTGCCGTTGTGCCAGATTTTCTCGGTTTTCTGAATCGCCATGGACACTCCTTAGAGACGAACAGATTCAAAGCCGCTGTTGAGGATGCAGTTTTGTTCGCTTCACCGCTTCACGTAGAGGCGAATTCGCCCGCCGACCAGGCGAAATAGATTACACGTAATTATAACCGAGGTGTTGTAACGTCAGGCTTCGGAGCATTAGACAGTACAAGCGGTCCGTGTTTCCTGGCCGGAAGTGCCCTATTACTGTTTCGCTGCTGGGACCGAAGAGAGTTCGGCGTGAGCTATGCCCGGCAGCTCATCTCCGCGCAGATACTGCCCTCTGACGGCCCGCATCTCCGGCATGGCAAGAAAGGGTTTGCTGTAGTCGTTGGCGGCATTCCAGAACAGAAAGCCGATGCCGCCCTTGTTCTTCGCGGTCAGTACCTGCGTCTCGATGTACTTCGGGGAGTAGGTCCTGGTGCGCCAGCGGAAAGCCTGCAGCCAGGGACGAATCACCACGCCGCTGCCCTCGGTAATCTTCTCGAACCGTTCCATGGATTCACCAATAAAGTGCTCAGGCGCATCTCCGGGACGAGCGATTCCGTCCATGCCGAAGAAGTGCGATGGATAGATCATGGGCGAAAGCACGTCACAATATTTCGCCATGCCAACGATATCCTGACCCGTGTGCGCCAAGTCCACCGGACGCTGCCAAGCCATGATGCCGAACACGTCCAGCGACAACAACACGCCTGTCGGGTGTAATTGGGCATAAGCATGCTTCAGGAAGTCGCTAATCACGTCAGTGCGATGCCACTCAGGATGTGCGCTCTGGAACTGGAAGCTGGCATCCTTCTGATCACCTTCCGCGGGAAAGCGCACATAGTCAAACTGAATTTCGTCCGCGCCCGACTCTGCCGCCTTCTTAGCCAGCGCGATGTCATATTCCTGCACCTTGGGCTGCGAGGGGTCGGTCCAGACCAGTTTCCCGTTCTCGCGCCAGGGTTGACCACTCTTGCGTGATTTCACGGCCAGTTCCGGATGCGCCGCCACTAACCGCTGGTCGCGAAAAATAGCCACTCGAGCGATGGCGTGCATGCCCTGAGAATGCAGAAATCGGGTGAATTTGGGCAGGTCGCGGATGACCGGCCTGGGTCCACCCGCGAGAGCGTGATCGAAAGGAATATTGATTACTCCGTCGCTGTCCTTTACGTCAAAGACCACGGCATTGCCGCCTAATTCGCGCCAGCGGCGGATGATGCGCAAGCCGCGATCGCTGTCCGCCATCACTCCAGTCAAATACACTGCCCGAACTTCAAAATCGGATGCAACCGGAACCGATTTCTCAACGATCGGAATCGCCAGAATGCCGGGAATCACGACTGGCTGGCCAGCCTTCAAGAAGCTGCCGTGCAGATCGTTGTTCGCTTTACGGATGGCCTCCGTCAGTTCGCTGGAAGTCAGATAGGAAGTCTGAGAAATGTAATGGCGCGCTACCAAGGGAATACTGTCTCCCCGCTTGGCTACATACAGTGCGCTCCCCGGTGGAGCTACCGGAACCAGCGCAGGTGGCTCCAATGCTTTTGGACTAGCCGGAATGGTGGTCTTCGTCGTGCGCAGAAGCTGCGGTTTCTGCGCCGACTGAGCGGCCGCGGAAGGGACGCCCACGATACACCAGACAATGAAAGTTAAACTCAGGCAGTAGATAATGGCGAAGCAAAAGGGGCCCAGGCGGCGCAAGAGATTCTCCGTGAAGCTGTTTCACGGATGCTAGCGGGGAGCGAATTCGCGGGCTAGGTTACGTCGGGTCAGCCCCAGACGGTGAGTTCCGTATTTCCGTCACTGCGCCAAAGAAGATTCCAGGATACGCAAACTATTTCTCTTTACCGGATTTCGCCGCAGAACCTAGGGTGTCTCTTCTTTGTCCCTATATGCATCTAAGACTTATAGGAAATTGGTGATGGGCAGTTCGAAACAGGATGGCGAGTCATTTGCAGCAACCAACCGACGGCGATGGATGAGAATGACAAAATTTGTCGCCCGCGGTAGTCGATTGACCCGTTCTCCCAGGCAGCAATAAGGGCCCAAGAAAGGAAAGGGCCAAGACCCTATGAAAAACGTCCTCAACGCTATGCTGGACCCAACCCGCCGCAGCAGTGATGCCAAGGAATTCGAAGGCGCTCTCCGCCGTCGCATTGTCGGACAGGATCAGGCTGTCGAAAAAGTGGTGGAGATTTACCAGATGTTCCTGGCGGGACTAAATCCCCCCGGGCGGCCGGTGGGCAACCTCCTGTTCCTTGGCCCCACGGGTTCGGGGAAGACCCGCGTGGTGGAAGCTATGGCCGAAGCTCTATTCGGCGACGCGCGCGCCTGCATCAAGATCGATTGCGCCGAGTTCCAGCATTCGCATGAGATCGCAAAGCTGATCGGTTCGCCTCCGGGATATCTTGGGCATCGTGAGACCCATCCCCTGCTCACCCAAGAGGCGTTGAACCAGTGGCACACGGAGAAACTCAAGCTATCGATTTTGTTGTTTGACGAAATCGAAAAAGCTTCCGACGCGCTTTGGCAGTTGCTGCTCGGCATCCTGGATAAAGCAACTTTGACCTTGGGTGATAACCGCCGCGTGGACTTGTCACAGTGCATCATCATTATGACCTCGAACCTGGGCGCCAGCGAGATGAGCAATCTGGTTGACGGCGGCCTGGGATTTGCCCAACGGCCCACCGAAGTAGATTCGAGTCTGGATGAGAAAATCAATCGCACGGCGGTCGACGCGGCCCGGCGTAAGTTCAGCCCTGAATTCATGAACCGCATTGACAAGGCGGTGGTGTTCCGCACCCTGCGTTCGGAGCACCTGGAGCAAATTCTGGAGATTGAATTGGGGATGGTGCAGCAACGCATTCTGATGGCTGCGGCCGCGAACCAGTTCGTCTTCAGCTGTACTCCCAAGGTGAAGAGTTTTCTTCTGCACGAAGGCACTGATCCGAAGTACGGCGCGCGGCACTTGAAACGTGCGATCGAGCGTCACATTGTCTTTCAATTGGCCAATCTGGTGGCTACCAGCCAGGTCAAACTGGGAGATTTTATCCGCATCGACATGAGCGCGGACGGCAGGCTCACTTTCGTGAAGGAAGCAGAGAACGCGATGGTCCCCATGCTCCTAGAGCGTTATGGCGCGGCTGCCGGAGTGCTTCCAATGTCAGCTCGTACCGCGCGACCGGTTGCTTCTCGCCGTGAGCTGGGTGCAACCGGAACCACCGACAGCAAGTAGGTTCTTTGAAATGCTGGAAACTAGAAGCGCCGGGGAACTGGCGCTTTTTTTGTTGTTCCAGTGGGGCGAATTCTGAAGACTGAGGTCCGAAGCCTGAGGTCCGAAGTCGGAGTCCGGTTTTTATCCTCCCTGCTTCAATTCCGTCAGCACTTGCCGGGCGATTTCCTTCAGCGTCTCGAACACCCCCGGGCCCTGGAAGGCCACGGCTTCGATCACCGGCTCATCTTTCCGCCGTAGCTCTTTGGCTAGGTTCTCGGCGGGCAGAACATTGGGCAGGTCGCGTTTGTTGAGTTGCAGCACGTAGGGAATCTTGTGGAAATCGTAGCCATGCTCCTTGAGGTTGGCCA
>Ga0210384_10002262_pt1 | contig 23834 bp, 18 predicted proteins | sample IncBWH2MmetaG_FD_160574 | JGI IMG/M metagenome (GOLD analysis project Ga0210384, IMG submission 160574) | Forest soil microbial communities from Barre Woods Harvard Forest LTER site, Petersham, Massachusetts, United States - Inc-BW-H-2-M | ecosystem: Environmental > Terrestrial > Soil >...
GACCTCATGAGTCTGGTCAAAGCCCATTTAAGCGTACAGGAAGAACTCCTTGAAGAGTTCTTTCATTTGTAGCCGCCTCGCTCAGCAATGACTCGGCTTTGGGGACAGGAAAAAGTAAGTGGAAGTGGTCCCCTCGCGGCCATGGACCTGGTGGATGGTTCCTCCGCGCACCGGATAACGGAAGCAATCATAGCCCAGGCTTTCCATGCGCTTAATTTCTTCGTCACTCCACACTTCCATCAGCCACAGCGGATGATGTCCGTGGATCAGGTCGAGTGCTCCCGATACCACCTGCGGAGCGTTCCCTTCCACATCGCACTTTATAATGCTGGGCCGCGGGAGACCGCGCGCAATCAATCCGTCGATCGTGTCCACCGAAACTTGCTCGCCCTGGTCCGCAAAGGTCGCGAGCGAATGCTCGAGTGGAGCCGGCACGCGCATGTGAGCTGCGCCGCGATAGTCTGCCAAAGCGATTCGATGAGCGGTGACATTCGGCAGCTGGGCGCGCTTGATGGTCAAGAGCAGGGTCCCGAAGTTGTAACTCAATGGTTCGAAGGCGTGCACCTCGCCATCGACGCCGACGAGTCGGGAGAGTTGAAAGGTGTACTCACCCGCGTTTGCGCCGATGTCTCATACGACGTCGCCCGCGTGCACAAGATTCGCTAGATAGAAGATTTCTCCTTCCGCCACGCGACGCCCGTGACAAATTTCGTGCACCAAATAGCGACGGAGCAAGCATTGCTGCCAGGGAGTGGGCAACTGCCGGAAGAGGATTCGTAACAAGGCCATGACCTCGAAACAGTATAGCAACCGGATGCGCAAAACAGGATTGTGGTGAGATCACCCAAGATCTGCAGTTGTGGATGTTCAATTTTTCTCCCTGGGACTCCTGGGACGACGACAGCAACTGGTCGACGCTCGGTTGGTTCGGTCCGGGAGAAGAACTTGGTTGGCTTGACGAGCTTACGTACTAGCTATCCACCCATGCTGCCGAAGCTCAACAAGAAGCGAGCCCAGTTCGTCTTGACCAAGACCGACGAGATCCTGGCCTGCCAGCGGCGAGATGGGAACCTGACTACTCTCTCTGCCCATTCCTGCCACGCCAACGAACATGACTAACACGCGAAAACAGATTGTCGCAAGCCCATCTTCAAGCGTGCCACAACACCGCCTACGCCGCGCGACATCTCCACTAGGCCTTGCCCGAGGGGAACTCGTTGCTCTCCTCGCGATGAATCAGTGTCTGGGTATTGGTGGCGATCGAGATCACCAGCAACAGAATGCTGAGATCCATGAAGCTGTGGGGAACGACGCGTGGTGCCGCGCCGGACAAACGCGCACCTAATCCTCCGAACCCCAAAAAACCGATAAATTATGACCACCACCGCACTCACGCAACCGAGTTGGTACGACCATTCTGCGATTCTTGATCGAGACATCGTTCTCTCCTCAAAGCCACTATAGGCAGGCTGAGTCGAGCCCCTCTTTCCACCGGGCGGCAAGAGTACTCCAGCATGAGGAAAGGTTCAAGGAAGGGTCACGGAAATCTGAAACTGTCGAGCATCCTGAGTACGGCAAGATTGTCGATGTCATTGATACCGTTGTATTCTGTGCCGGGAAAACTCAACAAGTTGGCGGGTTCCCGGCTGCACGCGCAGATTCGAGTTGTGCGGATGCGTCCGACGCCTTAGAATCCTCTTAAGCCATGCCGCGTATTTTGAATTTCCTCTCAAAGTGCTCGTACCTGCTCGTCGTGTTTGGTGTCGCTTTCCCGTTGCCCGTGAGTTCGGCGCAAAACGGCGCTCCCGCGCCAGACCCAACTCATCAGCAGGACTCCCCGAAGGACCCGGCCGGAAGTGTCGAAGTTCCGGCGGGCAATTCCTCCGAACTAAAGAACCCTCAGCCGGCCGAATCTTCCGCACTCGTCCTCGGCCCTGGCGACGAAATCGAGATCGCGGTGTATGGAGCGCCCGACCTCAGTGGACACACTCGAGTCAGCTCCAATGGAAGCATCTCCATGCCGTTGGTCGGGTATGTGCGAGTCGCTGGCCTCACCAATAGCGAAGCGGAAGCGGCGATTGAGGCCCAGCTTCGCCATGACAATATCGTCAACGATCCGCACGTTTCGCTATTTGTCAAGGAATACAACAGCAGCGGCGTTTCGGTGGTGGGCGAGGTCGTTAAGCCCGGGTCCTACTCGACGCTCGGGCCGCACAGGCTTTTCGACGTGATACAAGCTGCCGGCGGGCCAACGGATAAAGCGGGGAATCGGGCGGTAATCTCGCACCGCGGTGGAGAAAACCCAATCACGGTTGAACTGGCGAAGGATCCGGCCAAGATGGCGCAGGGCAACATCGATATTCACCCAGGCGACACGGTTGTGGTACCGGCAGCTCCTATCGTCTATGTGCTGGGAGAGGTGGGTAAACCCGGTGGCTATGTCCTCGGTTCCGGTGGCGGCGTGACAGTTCTCCGGGTCGTGGCAGCCGCAGGAGGACCGACCCGTGATGCCTCAATAGGCGGCACAAGAATGCTGCGCCGAACGCCGAATGGACTGCAACAGGTACCAGTGCCCCTGAAAAACATCCTGCATGCCAAGGCGCCAGACATACCGCTCGAGCCCGACGACATTATCTTCGTCCCTAACAGCCGCTTCAAGCAGGCCGTGAATGCTGGAGCGCTCATCACTAGCCTCGGTGCTGTGGCTCTATACCGGATTCCCTAGCGGATTCTTTCATGAAACCGAGGAACACTCAGAGCAGTACCAAACGTTTCATTAAGAACTGATTGGCCTAAAGATGTTCCTCACACCAGCGCTCGAGGACATAAATTGCCCAGGGCCGTGACCACGTTGTCCTGCCCTCGAGAAAATCAGTCCATATCCCGTGTGCAGCGCTATTATCCAGCACAGAGGCTAGAGGCCCCTCACCCACTCTCCGAATGACGGCTTCAACCCCGGATCGTAACTCATCCCTTAACCAATGCTCGAACGGCAGAGTGAAGCCTTTCTTTTTGCGACGAACAATCCCAGTGGGAAGCGCACCTTGCGAGGCGCTGACTAGCAATTGTTTCGGGTCGTCGCCATCCATCTTCCATGAACCGGGAACAGCAAATAACCGCTCAACAAGCAAATGATCGATCAGAGGCACTCTTATCTCGAGTCCGTGGGCCATACTCATGGAATCTGCGTCACGCAACAGAGTGTTGAGCATATAGCAACGGGACTCAAGGTATGACACTCGATTTACCGAGTCGAGCGCACGGGTTTGACTAAGAATTTCCCCCAGCAGCGCGCTAGCCTTCTCGACAGCACCTCTGTCAATATCCGGAAGCAGCCTGTCACATTGCCGCGGAGTAAATAACATTCTCGAGAGAAAGTAGGGATGAATCAATCTACCGTTGTCGCCGGCGAGCGACGCAAGTTTGCGGTTCTGATCGGTTTCGGGTGCTGATCGGGCAAACATTACCACGATGGGGTCACGCAACATGCCGGGGACATGCCGCCACCACCGCAGAAACTGCTCCATGCGAGGCACAGTTTTGAAACTAGAGTATCCGGCGAACATCTCATCGCCCCCTAGCCCAGAAAGAGCTACCTTCACCCCCGCAGCACGCGTTTGACGAGAAATAAAATACGTATTGACGCCGTCGATAGTCGGCTGGTCCATCGCTCGAATTGCTCCCGGAATCGCATCCAGTGCGTCCCGCTGCGTCACGAAAATCTCCCGGTGCTCAGTCCCGAACCTTTTCGCGATTGCTCTGGAGTACTCCGCTTCGTTATAGTCGGCTTCCCGAAAAACGAGAGAAAACGTCGTAAGTCGAACCCCGCCTCCATTTAGAAGCGCGACCAGACTGCTCGAGTCAATGCCACCGGAAAGAAACACTCCCACCGGAACATCGCTGACCAATTGCAGTCGCGCCGCCTCTTTCAACACAACGTGGAGCTCGTCTTCGAACTTTCTTCTATCCTCTCCTCCCATGAGTGATGAGCTTGCTTTTGAGTGCGAATCGGCCAAGTCCCAGTACTTAACCTCTCGCGCCTGGCCCCTCTCGTATACAAGATAGTGTCCAGGACGAAGCGAATTCACGCCCTTGATCAGGGTGTTTGGGTCGTATATCGACCCGAAGGTGAGATAGTTCAGTAGCCCTGAACACTCCAAACTACGAGGCACGAGGCCAGTGCCTAGTAGAGTCCTCACTTCCGAGGCAAACAAAAAATGCCGCTCCGAGGCGTAATAATAGAGCGGCTTGATGCCCATCGGATCGCGTGCCAGAAAAAGCTTATGATCGCGCGTATCCCAGACAGCGAATGAAAACATGCCGCGTAGCTCAAGCAAACAACCCTCGCCCCACTGTCCATAAGCTTTCAGCAAAACCTCGGTATCGGAATCGCTAACGAAGGTTATCCCTCGTTTCTCCAACTTTTGGCGAACTTCTCGGAAGTTGTAGATCTCTCCGTTATAGACAATCCAGTTTCCAGTATCCTTGTCCTGCATGGGCTGATGCCCCAGCGGAGAGAGGTCAAGGATGGCAAGGCGCCTGTTTCCCAAGCCAACTTCCACTGGCTCGGCGACGGTGTCCTGTAGGATGATCGTACCAGAATCATCCGGGCCGCGATGTGCGAGCGAACGTGTAGCGCGCTCCAGAAGTTCCGGAGAAAGATGGGCGTTACGCGCCAGGATGCCGACAATTCCACACACAGAATAGAGTCCGTTAATTCAAATGATACTACGTGAGAAAGCTACAAACCATCCACGCGTTTTGATTGATCGTCGCATCAAGGCCTAGCTCAGCAAGGAAGGCGACCCTTCGAATTCACCTGTTATTATGGTCTCTAAAGCGAATTCGGACAAATCCGATGCGGGCCCCTCGTTTTCGAATTGCGCTGGGTGGCTACTTCACCGTGTTCGGATTTTCACCTTCGTGGGGACGACATGCGGGGATTCTGTTCCTTGAAACGGTTACTCCCTATCTTATTGCTGCTTAGCATCTGGGCGTTGGCGCAAACGATCTCTCTGGAGAAAACTACTCCGCTCGTCAAGTTTGTTGCGGGCATGTCCCAAACGCACACCAAACCCGTAGTCGATGTCCGCGACTACGCTGCAAACGGAGATGGGCAGGTAGCAACTGACTGCTATATGACCTCCGGAAGCCCGCTTCTGTCCTGTGAATCCTCCCACTTTGTCGCGAGCGACGTGGGCAAGAAGATTGCGGTCTATGGTTCCGGACCAACCGTCAAGGGATATATCCAGCCTTTGGCATCAAGTATATCGTCGGTCCTAAGTGCGACCCAGGTAACACTTGCTCAGGCGGCGGGAAATTCAACCACGCATGGCATTGCCACGATCACGAACTGCTCCCGTGCTCAAAATGTTGCCATCTGCAACACTGCTGCTCCGCATAATTTCCACGCCGGGCAGATGGTCGCACTCAGTGGTGTGGAAGGGGATGCTTCATTCAGCGGGATTTGGCCCATTCAGACGGTGCCTACCAGCACGTCATTCACAGCGCGCAGCATGCTGCTAAACGATGTAGCCTACGTTTCTCGCGGAACGGCCGATGGGCACAGTGAGCGGGTCATTTGGGGAACTGACAACACGGCTGCGCTGCAAGCCGCAGTTGATGCCGCAGGAAAAGCAGGTGGAGCAAAGATCGTCATTCCCAAGGGTCTCTATCTCTCAAAGGGTGTAAACATGCCCTGCTCACAGATCGGGAACTTTGCTGTCAGTCATCAGGGCTATTTCAACTGCACGGTCGCGTACAACGACATTACCTTCGCCGGAGATGGGGCAGATAAGACGATTTGGGAGAACTGGGACCCGACGGTGCGTGCCGCTACCACGAATGCAGATAGCTCTCCGGGAGCATCGCATCCGGGATTGATCTTCATTGGCTCATCGGCAACCGGAGACTATGACACTCCGGGTCCGAACACCCCCATCGGACCCGTCAAGAACCTGGAAATATACGGAATCACCTTCCGCGAACCTAAGAATGCGACGCAGCCAATCAAGCCTATCTTCGATTGGGTTTCTGACAATGTGAACATTCATCATTGCAAGTTCTCTGGTCCTTATGAGTGTGTTTACCAGGGTGGTAAGAGCAGAAAGTGGGATGTACACGATAACTATCTGACTCAATGTGGATTGACCGGACCCGCGACTTTTACAACCACTGCGGCACTCAATGAGAACGGGTCCTATACGATCATTCATGACAACATCGTGAACGATTCCGGACAGTGCTTAGAAGGCTCCCAACATGATGACAACTTTTATAACAACACTTGCGATATGAGGGGCACTGATATTACGGGCACCTTTGGACCGCTGGAGTGGGCCAATCTAACCTCTGCGACTTATGGTCTCTGGCGCTGGACCCTTAGAAACAACCGTGTTATCGGAGGGCACGGCGCCGCGGTCGAGAATGTGTTGGGGATGTTCCGAGATGTAACTATCGACGGCAACACTTTCGTCGACGATTTGGGTGGGGTTACTATCGGATCTGGCAAAGAGATGAACAATGTAGCCTACGGACCACAGCCTGATGCTCCCCACGGACTTACAGTTGTCAAAAACAATACATGGACATATACCGGAGCTCAATCTCCGTCAGGCACTCTGTTCGCAGTCAATGGAAACCAGCATCCTTACCTGGAAGATGTGCTGTTTGATCACAACCAGGTTACTTATAAGACCGGATTTTGTAATACACCTCCGCACACATCCTGCATGCGAAGTGCTGATTGCCCGACGGGGTCTTGCACAGTTCCGAACGGGATCTTCGCTGTTTCCATGCCTGGATTGGGAGGTCCTAAGTGGCAACCGTCAACAACCTATGCGAAGGGGGATGTTGTCGTGCCAGCGTTAGATAATACTTATATCTACATGAACAAAGGATTGGCAGGAACGAGTGGTTCTTTAGAGCCGGTATTCTGTCTCACGAAGCAATGCACGACTGTGGACAATACCGTAACCTGGACGCTCTATGGGACCAGACCGAATGTGACACTCTCCAATCTTATGATCTCTGCTCCCCCCGGGATCGCACCCTACGGAACCGAAGTACGACTGGATGCAGGTTCGTCGCGGCAGGCACTTACGATTATTGACTTTAGGTATAACAACACTGCTCGTATTGTTACCGGCGAACGCCCTGGTCGCTCGGACGCCGGCTTTGTGGTTGAAACTATTCCGGCAGGCATGCCCTACGGCGACAACGGTCGCTACGCCGACAACCTGCCCGCTTCCGGCAAATGGACACAGGGGCAAATCATTCACAGAACTACTCCATCGACCGGGGCTGGCGAAAAGGGTTGGCTGGTCACGCGGACAGGTTATGCGGGCCAAGCTTGGTTGGCAGGGACACCTTGCGCGTTTGGAGATTTCATCACTGCCAGTCCGGATAACAATCATGTTTTCCGTGCAGTGAATTCAAAACCCGGTATAACAGGCACCTTGCAGCCCGAGTGGAGCACCGGTACAGGGGCGACGACGGTCGATAATACTTGTACCTGGCGAGAGTCCGGGATATCTGCAATCTTTTCACCGCGTCCTGGTCCTTAAGGTCAAGCGACAAATCAAACAAATGCGGTCCATCCAGGAGACCGTCAGCGCGTCAAACTGAGCGTGGGAATGCTCCGCTTGAGACCATGGAACGACGAGGTTGCTGGTATCCACGTCAGGTACGAGGTCCGTTGGGGGACACGGTCTCCAATTCATGGGCTAAGTACCACCGGTACGTGGAAGCAATTCCTTGCTCGAGTGGAATCTGAGCACGCCAGCCGACGCGCTGGATGCGGGAGACGTCCAATAACTTGCGCGGTGTTCCATCGGGACGCGAACGGTCGAACTCGATGCGGCCACTGTAGCCAACGATGCGACTCACAAGCGCGGCTAACTCCGCGATCGTTAGATCCTCACCAACGCCAACATTCAGCAAATCGGGACGATCGTAATTCTCCATCAAAAAACAAGCCGCATTCGCCAGGTCGTCGACATGAAGAAATTCCCGGCGGGGCGTCCCGGTTCCCCAGAGCGTCACTGCGGGCGCGCCCGAAAGCTTGGCCTCATGGAGCCGGCGAATCATCGCGGGAAGAACGTGCGAGGACTCCAGGTCAAAGTTGTCGCCGGGGCCGTAGAGGTTTGTCGGCATGAGACTGATCGTCGAGAATCCATACTGGGCGTGATACGTGGCGGCCAGCTTGAGTCCGGCGATCTTCGCGATGGCGTACGCTTCGTTTGTCGCTTCTAGGGGGCCGGTCAATAAATACTCTTCTTTGATCGGCTGCGGCGCCAACTTCGGGTAAATGCAGGATGAACCGAGAGACAAGAGCTTCTTGGTACCATGCCTCCAGGCCGTGTGAATGACGTTGTTTTGAATCGCGAGATTGTCGTGCAAAAACTCGGCCGGGCGCTTCGAGTTTTCCAGAATCCCACCAACTATCCCTGCGGCCAGGAAAACAAACTCGGGCCGATTTTCTCGGAAAAAGCGATCCACCGCTCCCTGTTCACATAGATCAAGCTCGGAATGGCTCCGAACCAGCACAGTGCGGCAACCCAACGCTTCGAGTCGACGGGCGATCGCAGATCCGACCAGCCCGCGATGCCCGGCGACAAACACGCTAGAGGCCTGCGATAGTGACAGGTGCTCAGCCATGCACCCTGCCCCGGGGATTGATCTGGTGTCCCGCCTGCAAGAGAGTCTGCTCCTGGCGCGCCAATTCCACGTCGCTCTCGACCATTGAACGGACCAATTCTTCGAAACTGATTTCGGGCTTCCATCCGAGTGTTTGATGAGCCTTACTTGCATCTCCCTGAAGCGAGTCGACTTCTGTCGGGCGGAAATAGCGGGGATCTATTGCGACGCAACTCTTCCAGTTGACGCCGACAAAGCTGGCCGCGAGGTCCAAAAACTCGCGCACAGAGTGACTTTCGCCCGTTGCGACAACGTAATCACCGGGCGAATCCTGCTGCAACATCAGCCACATCGCCCGGACGTAGTCGGCCGCATGACCCCAATCCCGCCGGGCATCCAGATTCCCGAGGAACAGCTTCTCTTGCAGACCGAACTTGATGCGACCCAGTGCGCGTGTGATCTTGCGAGTCACGAATGTTTCTCCTCGTCGAGGAGATTCGTGATTGAAAAGAATTCCGTTGCAGATGAAGAGATTATTCGCCTCCCGCTGGTTCACGGAGTACCAGTGAGCTGCCACTTTACTCACGGCATATGGGCTGCGCGGGTAAAAGGGAGTCTTTTCGTTCTGCGGTGGAGGCGATGCCCCAAACATTTCTGAAGAGCCGGCCTGGTAAAAACGTGGTTCTCGTCCTGTTTCTAGCGCGTAATCGCGGAATGCTTCGAGGAGTCGCAGCGCTCCCGTCGCGACGATGTCCGCCGTGTACTCGGCCTGATCAAAGCTCACGCGCACATGAGATTGCGCGCCCAGGTTATAGATTTCATCGGGCTGGATCTCATTGATGAGGCGACTTAGCGTGGCAGCGTTCGCCAAGTCCCCGTAATGGAGACGCAGAGCTGTTTCTGGCTCATGGGGATCTGAGTAAATGTGATCGAGACGATCCGTATTAAAGGTAGACGTCCGGCGAATGATCCCGTGAACCTCGTAGCCCTTGGCTAGTAGAAACTCGGCAAGGTAAGAGCCGTCCTGCCCAGTGACGCCTGAGATGAACGCTTTTGGACGCTTCTTGTTTGAGGTTGTGATCAGGGGAATCGCTCCGCGGCTTGAGGCTTTTGGTTTTTCAGTTTGTCACCGTGAACATCGTTGGAACGCCGATTCAGCAACACAGGAAACACGGGCCGTACGAGAAGTCACTGAAAGGCCAAGGATTGACAAAACCCTGGCTACCCCGATCGGCCTGTCGTAATGGTCGTCAAAGGCTCGCCTGGCTCGTGCTCCCGCCTCCCGCACCAGGGATCGATCTTTCTCCAGTCGCTTAAGAAGTTGGACCATCCCAGCCACGTCTCCCGGCTCAACTCTCCAGCCACATTCATGTCGTTGGAGTACGAACGACGGTGTCGCGTTTTCCGGACCCACATAAAGCATGGGGCGCCCGGCTGCCATGATTCCATACATTTTGCTTGGCACGACCGATCCTACCGTCCTGGGGAGTTGTGTCACTAGTCCTACATGTCCCTCTGCCAAACTCTGGCTTAGGCCAGAACGACCTTCGTAAGGTCGAAACTCGACATTCGCGATGCGTTGTTCCCGGCAAAACTTCTCCAACTCCGGACGCCGAGCTCCGCCGCCGACGAATACGAAGCGAAAATTATCGTCTCGAAGCTGCCGGATTGCCTCAGCGATGGTGTGGAGTTCGTGAGCCAAACCTAACGTACCAGAATAGTGCACGGCGAGCGGGCCATCGAGAAACGGACGGGCCACTATTTCGTTTCCATCAGCCCAGTTTTCCGCCACAAGGATCTTGTGTTCGGAAATACCTCGTGCCACCAGGCGCGCCTTCATGTCCTCGCCGAGCGCAATGATCCCGTCGGCTCTCTTTCGCGAGAAATCCGCGAGTATACCAACCAGTTTGGTGACAAACGACTTTTGCTTCAGAACATTCAAATCGACCGCGATGTCGGGATAAACGTCCATCTCCCAGATAAAGTGACGCGAACCACGCAAGGCCTTAAGTAAAGTACCGAGTAACGAGATGAGCGGCGGGGTCGTCAGCGTGACCACCAACTCAGGCCTGGGTGCGCGGATGCTCCGAGTTGCCGCACTCACCAGGAAAGACGCATACGAAACAACTCGACCGATTTTCCTCCTGCTGAAAGTGGCGCCTCCGCACTGCACAACCTTCACGGGAGGTGGCGAGCCGGCATCCAGGCTGCCGTAGGGCGAGCTCCCGCAGAACACCGTTACTACGTGCATGTCGGGATTGATGTCCCTTGCCACGTCAGTGAGTAACTGTCCCGTCGCCGCCGTATCCGGCCAGAAGAACTGGTTAATAAGGAGAACGCGCACACCGGCCTCGAGTCACAATAACTTGGTATTTAGGTTCGCACTTCGTCGATATCGATCGTGACGCGTTCATCCCGTCTGCATCCTGCGAACGCCGCATGATTTTCACTCAGATGCGCATTCTCTTCCTTGCGCAACAGGAACCCACCGATCGACAACACATCCATTTGCGTCCGCAGAAAGCAATCGATTGCCTGAGCAGGGGTCTGCACGATGGGCTCATTTTCATTGAACGAGGTGTTCAGTAGTACCGGCACTCCAGTTACTTCTTCAAATTTGTTAATCAGCTTCCAATACCTCGCATTGACGTCACGCTCCACAGTCTGGAGTCGCCCCGTTCCATCCCCGTGAGTCACCGCCGGGATCCGTTCGCGTTGCTGCGGCCTGACCTTGTAAGCCATCACCATAAACGGCGACGGGTAATCCGTCTCGAAGAACTTGCCGACTCGCTCGGCTAAAATCGACGGGCAGAACGGCCGAAACGGCTCGCGATACTTAATGCGGCTATTGAGAATCTGTTTCACATCCTTGCTGCGCGGGTCTGCAAGGATGCTTCGGTTGCCCAATGCGCGCGGCCCAAACTCCATACGCCCCTGGAACCAGCCCACGATCTTGCCGTCGGCTATTGCGTCAACTGTGCAGTCAATCAAATCTTCCTCTGCCAGCTTACGAAATCTGCATCCGCCAGCGTTCAGCGCGAGAAGAACCTCGTCATCCGAATACTCAGGCCCGTAATAGACGTGCCGCATTTCAAAAGACCGGGGCAGCCCCAACTCCTGGTGCTGTACATAAAGAGCCGCGCCAATCGAGGTTCCAGCATCGTGGGCTGCTGGCTGTACGTACACGTCCTGAAAGTTCGTCCGTTCGAAAATCATACCGTTGGCCACACAGTTGAGCGCTACGCCGCCCGCAAGGCAAACCGCGGTCGCGCCCGTCTGCTTCTGCACAAAATTCAACAATGCAAAGTAATTTTCCTCGAGGACCAGTTGCACAGAGGCGGCCAAGTCCTTGTCTCTCTGCTGAATCTCCGAGCGCGGCTCGCGTGGTTCTCCAAATTCCTCCACTACTCTCTGCGAAAAAACTTGGCCCAGGCTCGGCTCCCCGCCGTACCACGTCATCTCCACGCCTTCGCCGTGATGTCTGAAATAGTCTAGATTGAGCCGGCACTGATCGTTCTCGGTTCTGACCACGCGCCGCACCTTGTCAGCAAACCTGGGCTCCCCATAAGCGGAGAGACCCATCATTTTGTACTCGTCGCCGTACTTCGGGAAGCCAAGGAATTGTGTGAAGGCGGTGTAAAAAATGCCGAGCGAATGAGGAAAGCAAACTGAGCCTCGCACCTCGATCTGATTGCCTTTTCCTGTGCCCCACATGACGCTGCTGAAATCACCGAAGCCGTCAATGGAGATGACGGCGGCCTCTTCAAACGGAGATGCGAAGAACGCGCTGGCGAGATGGGCCCTGTGATGTTCGACAAAATGCACCCGACGGTTTTTGAGGGGTACGATTCCTGCGGCAGCGAGTTCCTGACTGACGCGCGCAACCCGCGCGCTGTTCGCCGCCCGAGATGCGACGTGCGCCCACCGTTGCGGCCGCAGCGCGACCCGCACGAGTTTGTCGGCCAAACGAGCTCTCGGATTCCGTGAGATCGCGACATGATCGGGCTGCGTTCCTTGCAGACATTCCTTTGCGGCAAGCAAAGGCAAGCCAGCCCAGTGCTTGATGCGATTCAGCCGCTCCTCCTCAATCGCCGCCACCAGTTGCCCATCCCGCAAGACTGCCGCCGATGCATCGCCATGGAACGCGTTAATTCCTAGAATGTTCAAACGAATACTCCGGACCTAAACCTTTGGCCAGTTGTAGCATCTCGCGCATTTCAAGCTCCGCGTGCGCGCAAACGGAACACGGAACTGTTTCGATGTTGCCCATCCTTCCGGCATGTCAACGCCGAGAGCAAGCGTCTTTGAAACTGATCCATTGTGAAATTCGATTCAAACCGCTGCCGTGCAGCATTCCCCATTTGCTCACGGAGGGAAGAATCCACGAAAAGCCGCTTCATGTGTTCAACCAGCTCATCAGAGCACTGTGGTTTGACAATATAACCAGAAACACCGTGCTCGATAATTTCTTCAGCGGCTCCCTCAGCCCCGATGCACGGCTTCCCTGCTCGCATCGCTTCGAGAAACACCAGACCGAATCCCTCACCCTGACTGGGCATTTCGAAGAACGAGCAGTCCCGATAAAGAGTATACAAGCGTTCATCTGAGATATTGCCTGCGAACTCAACAACAGTCTCAAGCCCCAGATCGAGAGCCTTGGAGCGAAGTCGAGCAAGATCGGTTCCGTCTCCGACCACCACCAATCGAGCGCCGGGTACTTCCGACATCAATCGTGGCCAGAGCTCGAGGAGCAGGTCATGACCCTTGTATCTTTCTCCCGCATCCATCCTGCCAACGATTAACGCAAACGGCCTTGGCTTGCCGTCGCGCGCCGCCATGGGAGAACTCACCACGTCGGCCCCCAGAAGACATACCTGAATGTCCTGATCCCTGAACTCAGGGTTGAACGATAGAAACTTCCTCCTGGTGTGCTCGGAATTCGCAATCACAAACGAAGAGCACTGCACCGCTTTGCGCTGCAACAGGTTCAACTTTTTCCAGCACTCGACACCATGAAGAAAGGTAACCAGTTGAGCTCCACGTGCGACCATCGGTAAAGCGAGTGGAGCAAGATGTACGTGCAACATAAAAATGAAGAGGTCACGGGCGGAAACAAGCGTTTGGGTCAATGCTCTGCGCAGAAGGCTCGACCTTGCGCTCGAAAATCCTTCGATCGAAATCGATTCCCATGGACCCTTCTCATCGGCAAGTGACCAGACCAGTACCGTTCGGAAATGGCAGCTATTGTTGAGAATGAAATGAGCCACCTGCCTCGACGCATTCGATATGCCGTCCCTTCCCGTGAGCCTCGGCGTCACGAGTAGCGCGCGACCATCCTGCGGCAGGGAGGTGGAGGTCTGGGCCTCTGAGCGTTCTACCGGAGTCTCAGCCAACTGGCCGTTCCGCAAGAACTTTCGCATAGTGATTGAGCATGGCAGCGCCTATTCTGCTCCAGGTGTATTGTGCCTTTGCCAGCGCGTGACCGCGCAAACCCATTTCAGCTGCTTCGGAGGGATTGTACACGATTCGGCTAAGCGCCTCGGATATAGCGGCAGCGTCTTGCTGCACCCAAAAACCACACTGAACTTCTTCGATCACTTGCCAGGGGCACGTCCGGGTCACAACCACTGGGACCTTGGCGACCATAGCCTCCACGACAGCCACACCGAAACTCTCTGAATCAGAGCACATCACCAGCACGGTAGAGTCATGAAGGAGTGCCCATTTATCTTCAGGCGTCAGTCCTCCCGTCCACGTAACAGCGGAAGCAAACGGTTCGAAAAGCGAACGTAATTCGCTCTGAGAATTTTCGTCGTCAGGCCCGGCAATTACGAGGCGAGCTTCGGGACAAGAAGCGTGCACTTGTTGGAATGCAGCAGCTAGCAGGTCGAGGCGCTTTGTCGGATGAATACGGCCGAGATATGTGACTAATGGCATAGAATCCGTAACATCTATTTTTCGGCGGAAAGAACCGCGCGCAGGCGGTTCCGAGGGCGGATTCACTCCGTTCGGCAATTCGAATGTCTTACCCGCAAAGCCGAGACTTGCAAGGTGGCGCCTTTCATAATCCGATGTGGCATGCAATCGAGCTGCACCTTCTAAGCTACTCCGCTCAATCAACTGATAACTCGCCATCTTTCGCCATTGCTGATGAGCAATAGAGCCCGGATCAAGCATTCCACGAGGTGAAACAATGTAGGGGACTAAGGATTTGCGAACGACCTTGACGGCCGACCACACAGTAAAATTCCACAAGCCATGGATATGGACAATGTCGTAGTCGTGAATCGAACTCGAGAGCGCATCCGCCAGATCAGGAGCACGGAAGAATTCCTTAGGAAACTGGCGGGCGAAATAACGTACCGGAACGCCTTCGAACGTCTCACCGGACTTCGGGGAGGGCGGAAAATCGCATGACCCATTTGCTGTGGTGGTGAACACCTTTACATCCACACCAGCTTGCTGCAATGCGTGGCAAAGACCAAGCACCGTGCGCGGGGGCCCGCCGTATACAAAGGCTGGAGCAAAGTAGGCGACTATGTGCAGAACCTTCAATTAGCCGCCACTCAACCGTGAGAAATTCGAGTTACGCGCGACCGCCAGAGCCAAAGCCTCCGCCGATTCGCGGCAGAGTGGAGATAGTGATCGACCAGGATGGTTGCTAAACCAGCATAGATCATCATAGTTCCCGCAAGACCTAGCGTCTTTACCCAAGATCGCTCAAACAAGTAGAGAGACATCCAAAATGTTGTAACAACGAACCCGGTCGCTAGCTCGTGATTCTGGATTGTGCGAAGGAAGAATTTGTAAGCGGCGCCCATGACAATACCAAATCCAAGAACTGGGACAAACATTCCAGGAATGCCGAAATCAACATAGGACTCCGCGGCGTAGCCGAATGCAATACTTGTATTTTGTTCGGGACCCGCCACCCAAACTCCCGCATATTTTCGCACTTCCTCGCTATCCGAGGATAGACTCTCTTTATCGGGAAACAATATTCGCGGAGTCGCAATGTGGATCAACGCACGCTCAAGAATGGTGCCGTGTTCGTGCGGCAAAAGCGACGGGACTCTGTTCAGGGCACGCGCCGGCAAGGGAATCGTCCACAGCCGGCTCACAAGACGGTCACAGGCTGGCCAAAATCCTTTCGAGAATACCTCAGATTGTTTCGAGGAAACACCCTCGGCAAAGCGAAGCCGGGCAGCTTGAGACTCGGCGATTGTCTCGTCGGTATGGATTGCGGCGCGAACCTCCGTGCGGATGGACATCCAAAGGATCGCTGTACACCCAGCCAGCGCCAGCACCGTTGCCAGCGCAAGCCAATGGCGAACGCGGCGTGGTTGAAGTATTTCCAGGATGGCCATGAACACTAACACTTCTGCTTCGCGAAAACCGGCAAAATAGCCGCTAAAACCGACGAGCACTTCAAAAGCCAGCAGCACTGCGACTAACCTCCAACGAAAGTGCGGAAACACAAAGCGTCGCACTAACAAATAAAAGACTGAATAACGCAACAACGATAAAACAAGTAGGGGCTGCGTTAGCTGCGGGATGCCCCAAGCCACCTTGGTCAAAGTTCCCGAACCTGCGGTAGCAATCAAATATGCCCACACCAAAGTCTGCGTACTCAAGATCTCCGTAGAGGATCGAACGGGTACCTTCAATTTGACCCGTTTGGCGCCTATCCATAAACCGACTGCCAGCGAGATGACGCAACCCAGACCCACTAAGACCATCAGCCGAAAAGGCACCTCGTTCATCTCGGGAATGCGCCGGCCGGTAAGCCCGAGATACATCACGGCTGCAGTCACCTGGGTCCATTGAAAAGTCAAAGCCAATGCCAGCACGGGTGGGCCCTCTTGTCGAGGAACAATCTTCCAGATGAACCAGAGGGTGAGGACAGCAAGGCCTGCGATCCAGTCGTCCACCACGTATGAGAATACCGCCGCAAGACAGCCCACAAGAATGAAGTGTAAAAAGTCGTCATCGACTGCAGAGATCTTCCGCAAGCGCGCATCCCAGAGTTGTGACGCTATCATTGGGTCGGCTCCGCGGGAAAGGTGCTAATCACAGCAAAAGCGACGCTGGTCTTGCCCTCATAGCAGCCAATTTCGCAGATTGTTCGAGCATTTCGGACGTACCGCAGCATCACTTCCAGTTCTCGCTCCGATACTTGCGATTCGGGAGAATCCAGTTTGGCCACGAACCTAAGCAAATGTAGAAGTGTTTTCATCTCTTAATATTGGACCAGGACCACTATATTGGACCAGGACCACTCGCTAGCTCGAAGGCAATTTCTTTGCTCTTGTTCTCAGCTCTTGCTAATAGCGGTCCCGCGATCATTGACTCGGCCCCACAGTGAATGCGGTCACAACAGGAACTAGGAGTACGCGGCGAAGGTGTGGTCCGCCAGGTACGTAGGACAATAGTTTCGCCAAAGAGTGCCAGAAAATCAGTCGAATCACCACCAGGAAAATTATCCCGTACGTGATGGTCACCACAGCAAGCCGGGCTACCATGTGCGCCGGCAGTAAGTCCGCCTTGAAAAACCACACGACCAAAGAGGCCACGATCGAACTAACCAGGGGCGGCAGCACAACCTCCCTGGCCCAGTTTGCGTTCAGCAAAGATCCAGCTTTCCAAAGAGCGATGGCGCCAACTACGATCTGCCCACTCGCGACTGCCCAGGCATACGCCACAAGTCCCCCACCGATCCAGGTGACTCCCAGCATGGGTACCAAGAAACTCGCGGACACGACATCCAGTATAAAGCAGGATCGCAGCCGGTTTGCTGCCAGGAGAACCGAAGACCCTACCATGAATGCTGCCAGCCCTAGTCCAGCCAATGCTCCGGGCCAGATCACGGGGTCGGCCGCAATCCATTTCGTGCCATACACAACTCTAGATAGGAGAGGACCCTCAATTCCGAGATATGTCATCCCTCCAAACGCGACCCATAGAACAGCCTGGCAGAACAACGTCGCGTAGACAGGGTAGCGCGCCGGCTCGGCGGCATAACGAGGAAGCAACGGGTACACTGTTTCAACAACGATGGTTTGAAGCCTTCCCAACGTCGTTGTATAGAGCGCCTGAGCGCGCCCCCATAGGCCTATCGCAACGTATCCGAGTGTTGCAGGAAGGACCGCGGTCTCAGCTGCACCACGGAGCGTATTAAGCATCGAGGATGCTAATTGCTGAATACCAAAATTGATAGCAGGACGATACGCCGACCAATCTGGCCACCGCCACCATTCTGGCTTGGGGCGCCAACCGCTCACCAAGAACAGATCTACGGAAAAAGGAATGCCGACCACTACGTTTTGGCCCAAAACGATGGCATAGGCACCGTCGCCATGAACTCCAAGACTAATCGTCACCGCGACACTAGCGAGTGTGCCGGCCGCATACACAATTCGTAGTCGGCGAAAGTCCATCTCGCGGCGTAGCATGGTGACACGAAGTCGGTTTCCGCAATCAAGCAACACGCCAATACCTGCGATATGCAGTAGTGGTGCGATCGACCGATATCTAGGTGCGAACCAACAAAACCCCGCCACTACCTGCGAAAGAATGCATAGGCCACTTTGTATGTACATGCCGGCGGACCAATGGAGAGACCAATCGGGTTCTCGGTCAGCGGGGAGTTGTAGAGCCTGATTCATGAACTGCGCGCAGCCAAATGATCCCATCAGCAGCAACCATCCGACCGTTGCACTAGCGCGACCATACTCGGACGGTGGAATGACGCGTACCAACACCAGCATTGCGCCGAAGCTCACCGCTGCCTGGAAAACTTGGTAGAGAGTATTCCAAGCTACCCCATGTGCCACACGCCGACGATTTTCGTTGATTTTCACTTCTCGGGATTTGGAGTATCGCTAGCTTACCATCCCATTCCGATGAATCCGAAATTTCTGTGCTCTACGAGCCTGGGTAATCGCGGCGTCATGACAGCGACTGGAAAGCCTTCAGCGTCTTGGTCCTGTAGAATAAGCATGAAGGACCTTCGAGACTTTCTCGGTTCGGGGTTCAGTTGGAGTGCACTCAGCCGCGCCCAGGGTGACAGGTCGATTCATATGGTGACTACCCGAGTAGACTCAACGAACAATGCTAGCCACGACGCGCTCATTCAACATTATCGGAACGAGGGATTGCCTGACGAGGCATGGCACATTGGTCCCGAACACCCCGCACTTGAACGAGTCGCCCTGGAGGTTCTCGAGAACAGGGTCAGCTGTCATGTTCTGGAGATCGGATTTCAGGCGGGGGGATTCGCCGTGCCAATCATCTTGGCGCTTCATCGAGACCCGAGATTTCGATATACGGGTGTCGACAACCTTGCGTATACAAATTCGGTGCGTCCTTCCACAATTGAGAGGTTTCTGCGGTCACGAGTTACGCCCGGATGTTATGAATTCATTCAACTTGATTCGACGCGATTCTTGAAAACGGTCCCGCCCGCCTCGATCGACTTGGTCCTGCTCGATCATTTCAAGCCACTCTATGAGCGCGATCTGCTCGTTCTATGCCGACGAGGCATCGTTAAATCGGGCGGCGTGGTCCTTCTTCATGACGTTCACTCAGGCGCCGCAAGGGCCTGGCGAAATTGCAACCATCTAGTCCGTACTTTCGGGCTGGAGGTAGACCTGAGAGCTGAGGTTCCAGCGGGGTTAGCAATTCTTCGAATCCCCTCTGATGTCCGTCCGCGGCATTTTAAAATGATAAGCAGCTGCGCGATCACTGCCGGTCGCGTCGCGAAAGACGATGCGATACTTCATACGCGGCGCGCTGTCGCACGGTTCCTACGTAGAGTCGGTTTGCGGAGCTAGCTCTATGATCTCGTTTTGAGCTGAGGAACAGAACGCCCCGATGAAGCCAGGCGCGTTGGGTCCGAATTTATTCGCACAAAACATTCTTATGCGCTTCCAAACTATTGGCCAGAAATTTGTTAGGAGTTCCCTGCCCAAGAGCGTTCAGTTGTGGATTCAGCGGAAATATCTGGCACACGAAATAGCTCATGGGCGACGACGACATTCTGAGATGGATTATTTTTCGCCCCTTGTGCGCCCGGGAGACACGGTTTTCGATGTAGGGGCAAATGCCGGTGAGTATGTGTTCGAGCTTTCCAGGCTGGTGGGACCTACGGGAAAAGTGTTCGCGTTTGAGCCGGTCGCATACAACTTTTCAATGCTGATGGCCACAATCAACAAGGCTCGCCTTCAAAATGTAGAGCCCATGAAACTTGCTCTTTCGGACAGGACTGGCTCCCGCAGGATGGTAATCCCCGACTCGTCAACCGGACATCATTTGCTCGCCAAGTTCGCAGTCGAGTGGGAGTCGGGACGGCAGGAAACAGTGCAGGCTGAGACTCTAGACAATCTCGTCGCAACAGGTCGAATAACATCTCCAACTTTTGTCAAATGTGACGTGGAGGGTTCTGCGGGAGAGGTTATACGTGGCGCCGCTGCATTGATCCGAGACCACAAACCAGCCTGGCTGATTGAGATTTGGTATCAGCATGAATTCGAACTGATGTCAGACCTCGGTTACCGTGCTTTCGCCTGCTCCTCGCCATTGGCGCCCGCGACTCATTTCGACTCTGAAGTGGCTACCGACTATTTCTTCCTGCCTGAGCACTTGTTCGACCGTTTCTCTCATATCGTCTCAGCTAGTGGCTGAGCTTTTCCCCAAGAATCGATGGATCGACATTAGACTTCTCGAGCTTCTGCCCCTGGGCGAACACTTCCCACCATTGCTGTCCGAAGCGTTCCCGGCCAAACCTCTCCAACGACGCAGAAGCGGCTTTGCCAGCTGCGCGCGCCACCGCCGGATCGAGTAAGAACTTTTCGATGCCCTCTGCTATCGCCAAGGCTGAGATATCAGTACAAATCCAGCCGTCCTCTCCATGCCGAATCAACTCCGGCAGAGCACCGGTCGGCGTTACTACGGAGGGTATGCCAGCCATTTTGGCCTCGAGGACAACGACCCCAAAACCTTCCCGCAGCTCCGGTTGTGATGGGCAACAATGAATCCCTGCCTGCGCCAGGAGGCCGTGTACATCGTCGCGATAACCAAGAAAATTGATGCGGCCCGCAAGGTCGGGCTCTGATGCACGTTTCAACAAGCTCTGGCGGTATCCTGCAAACGAGGGGGGCTCCCATCCTTCTATAGCCCCAACTACATCAAGCTTCACGTCCCAGGCTCTTGTCGCGAGAACTCCGACCGCATCGAGCAGCACATGCGCACCCTTCTCTGGAATGAGCTGCCCCACGAAGATGATTTTCCGCCAGTCGTGCGTGAAACCGTTCGAATTCAAGCCAGCGCGTGTTGGAACCGTGTTGTAGACATACGACACTTTTCGCCTGGGTACGCCGTAGGCGAGCAGTTCCCTCTCCGTGAACTGTGAATTGCAAACGAACTGGTCAACCAGTCGGTCGATAATCCATTTCCAGAGCCGCCGATAGAAATGACCTGGGGCGGGAGCATTGCCCATTCTCATGACGACCTTGACCCCAACCATTCGAAGAATCACCAACCCCGGTGCGTTACGCAAGGCCGCCATGAATTCCGGCAGCAGGATGTGAGTCGGACGAAAGCGCCAGCAGTCTCGAAGCAGCCCGGAACTAGTCATACAAATATCCCAAAACGCCGAGATTAACTTAGCCGGGTTTCGAGTATGACGATCCAGGCGCGCCATGTACCGGCCCTGAGACCAACTAGCTCCAATCTGCTGAACAAGCGCCACAATGCGGTGATTCTCCCAGCCGTTCACGATGCAGTGCACGGGAACGTCGCGTTCCCGCAGTACGCGCAGAACCTCAAACGTCATACGCTCTAGACCAGCGACGATTACCATGTGCCCACAACACGCAAGCACGCGCGGAGGTCTCGATACAGCTTTCGCAGACACATTTCCACATGCTGAGACAAGACCTTGCGTGGCGGCGTCCAATGAGAAAAGCGCGGCCCTTGCACGGCAAGCTGTACTCCAGTCATGGCCCCGCTCTTTGCCCTGCTTTATGCGCTCAAATGCTGAGATGAGAGCATCCATATCCCCCATTCGGAAGATTTCTCCCGTTTCCCCACTCTTCACTAGGTCGGGAGCGCACCCAACTCGATCGCTGACAATGCAGGGCAAGCCAGTTGCCATAGCTTCGTTGACTACCAACCCCCACGTCTCGCCCCAATCGCTCGGGAGGACTAGACAGTCCGCGACGGCGTACGCCTCTCCGAGCTGCGACTGGTTCAAAAACCCAGGGCATACCATCCTTACATTGAGTCGTTCCGCCTGAGCATGCAAATGACCGCTTAGTTCACCTGCACCCACCATAAGCACCGAAGCACCCCTGAGACGGGACGTCGCGTCCAACACGTCAGCCGGCCGCTTCTTCTCCTCCAATTTGCCAATAAACAAAATCACAAAATCATCGCTGCCGAAACCAAACGAACGTCTCAGTTCTTCTCGCCTTTCGGAATTTCGATAAGGGGCGGTGCTTTCATAAAAGAAATCGTTATCGACGCAATGTGCGCAGTTGAAGATTTGAGAATCAGGCACTCCGAATGATCTTAGATACTCGTGCACTCTCGTACCGACTGCCAGGTAGCCGTCGAATGCGCGTAACAGCACTCGCGTTCGGGCGCGCCAGAGACGCCCCTTCCACCCCAGCGGGCGATTGCCGAGATGCGTATCCCCGCGAAACAGAACCGGGATGCCACGACGGCGACAGAAGTACAAAGCACGAAGATAAGTGGCTGAGTGCCATCCCGGCAGAAGCACCACGTCCGGCGAACTCTCTTCGAGGGCTCGCCCGATACCTCGGGCATGCGCTCCCCAAAAATTCCGGCTACTCACATCGGTGCCCAGGTGGTTGTCGGAGACGATGCGGAAGCGATAGCCGTCGGTAACCGAAGAGTCCCAGGTAAAAGGCACGCCAAAGCCCACGCCCTGTTGTTCCGGCGTCGGCATGGTCGCATACAGAACGGTTAGGTCGAGTTCAGGGCAGTTCTTCGCGATGTGCCGGAACCAAGGGGCGTAGTACTGAATCGGATGGGTCAATACCACTGACAGTTTCACTACGCCTCACTCCCAGGATCGGTCTGCCAAAAGTTGACTGTCGTTTCGAACGAAGATCACGTCGCCCATGCGCAAACGCATGTCTCGGGGACGCTGCGACAGGCAAGCAATGTCATAGATTTCAAATTCACGTTCCTTGAAGAACTCCAACACGTCGGTGAATGTCGGCCTGCCAGTTTCGTTGATGTCGAAAAAATGCACCTCGGTGAGCGCGACCTCGACCGCCTTGAGCAGACGGCTGGCGCCTTTCAGGGCCTCGATTTCATGGCACTCTAAATCCAGCTTAAGCAGCGGTCGATCCTCTGCCGAGACGCGGTGCGCCAGCAACTCGTCTAGCGTTGTGGCGGGACAAATGATTTCGTCGGGGCTGTGCTCGTGGATTCTTGCCACCCAGGCGCCGGTGCTTCCGGCGCCGCACATCCGCACACTTCTAATGCCTGGTTCAGTCAGCGCAACTCCATGTACCTCAACCTGAGAAACTGTGCGCATCGCGCGCTGCAACTCTTCTACATAACCTGGCTGTGGCTCGATGAGGTGGTAGGTAGCATCGGGGAAGATAGTGCGGCACATTCGCGTCCAGGTTCCAACGTTAGCCCCTGCGTCGATAACGACTCGCGGATCAAATCCAAACCCGCGAAGCAGCAGCAGCGCTTCGTCCATCGCCTGGAACCGGTTCGCTGGCCGCAGGCGCGTGACTCTGTATCCGGCAAGCTCGAAGCTGCGACGAGCCAGTGCCTTCCACCACGAGTCCACAGAATTTCCATTGTTGCTTTTCACGAACTCTCCCTATTCAACCCGGCGCTACTGACCTGTCGCTCTGCACCACGGTGTTGAACACCTCTGCCATCTTCCCTGCCAGATGTTCCGCCGAAAATTCTGCCACTGCCTCCATGTGCACGGCGGCGGCATCGTACTCGGGGTCGCACAACATCGCCGACAGCTCGCAATACAGGGCTTCGGCCTGGAACTCCGCGCGATGGACATCATCATAAGTGATCATCCGAACATTGGGCGGTTGACCTGCGGAGCGCAAAATATCCACCACACTGCTTGCCTCATGATACACAGCTAAAATCGGTCTTCTGGCGTGCAAGCCCGGGTACAGCTTGCTGGCAGTGTA
>Ga0210384_10002263_pt1 | contig 23827 bp, 16 predicted proteins | sample IncBWH2MmetaG_FD_160574 | JGI IMG/M metagenome (GOLD analysis project Ga0210384, IMG submission 160574) | Forest soil microbial communities from Barre Woods Harvard Forest LTER site, Petersham, Massachusetts, United States - Inc-BW-H-2-M | ecosystem: Environmental > Terrestrial > Soil >...
AAGCGGCGCATACGTGTTTTGCAATTCGTCATCGCTGGCATTGGGCATCGGAGCGCGCCACAAATCACCCGGACTGGCGTGCACCAAGCTAAAGCCGTCTCCCGAGTATTGTTCGGGAACTCCTTCGAGCCAACGCAAGCGTTCTTTACCGATGCTCGCGAGCGTAGGCGGTATCAAGTCCTGGATTCGCGCGAGAAGTGGACCCAGCTTCGGCTGTTTCGCGGCAAATTCCGTCAGACTTTCCGGCGCCCAAAGCATCTCATCGGTATTCCCGCGGACCCCCGGCCACCCGAGGGCGCGGACCTGATCGATGATCTCCCCCGGGTGCGTTCCGCCGTAAGCCAAATCCCCGCCATGGACAATCAGGTCGGGCGCAGCCTCCCGCAAGTCGGCAAGCACCGCCTCGAAGGCGCGCCGGTTGCCATGAACATCTGCCACAATCGCAACTCTCATTTTATGGAACCTCAAGAAACCGGAATGCGATCACCCTTGCAAAATCGACGCTTCGTCCCCTAGAGCGCTATCCGAAGCGGACGGAGATGGTATCAACTGGTTCGAGACGAAAGACGAGTTCCTCGCCCGGGGCAACCCACGGCGGGGGAATAATGGAACCCGTGATAATAACTTGCCCAGCTTCGAGCTTTTCGCCGAACGCCGCCAGCAGATTGGCGGTGTGGCGGGCGATACCGATCAGTTCGCCGGTCAACGCCTGGAAATCAGTCACCTTCGCTATTTCAACGTCGTTCCGGATGACGCGGCCAGTGAGCCCCTCAAGCACTCCGCCGGCACGTCGCGCATTCTTTGCTCCGAGGAGGACATGGCGCTGGAAAATGTTGCGCGCCAGCGTGCCTTCCACGTCGTCGGAAGGATGATCGACGTCGGCAAGTTCGATGGCGGGTCCCAATCCCGCAATCGCGGCAATTGCCGTGGCGCGATCCGCTCCGCCGGGCAAATCCTTGCCGATATGCACGGCAATTTCGGGCTCCGCCGCGGGCTTCGCCCAGCCAGAGAGAGACACGGTCGAGCCGGAGGGGAGGAGAGCACGATCTGTCAAAAAGCCGACGAGCGGGGCAGTGGTTCCAAGGCGCTCCATCGCGACAGGGCCGCCAAACGCCAGCTTCCAGCCGAGCGCTTTGTGCCCCGCGTTGAGAAGTTTCCGCCGCACGTTGAGCTGCTCGGTCATTCCGCGCACGATGCGCGGATCATTGCAGGCATTAGTCATAAAGGGCCACGCATGACTCATAGAGCGCCAAACATTTTTAACTGGCAGCGTGCCATGAGGAGTTCAGTACCCTTCCGGGGGAATTTCGTACCCCGCGGCTTCGAGCGAGCCGGCGCCGCTCCATCCCCAGACGAGCACGACGTCTTCCTCGCCGGTATTGTCGAAACCGTGCCAGTGGCCTCGGGGCGTGAAGATCACATCGCCCTTGACGGAAGGCTCGCGGCCGGTGTCGGTATAAATGAAGCCGCGTCCCTGAATGACGATGAAAAATTCGTCCGCGTTAGGATGGCGATGCTTGTCGTGACGCGCGCCCGGAGGAAGAACGGTCCATCCGATAAGCAGCTTGTCGGAGCCGGCGGATTTCTGGTCGATGAGGAATTGGACCTGCATGTTGATCCAGCCTTCGTCGCGCGAGAGGCCTCCGACGTGAGGAACTCTGCTGAGATTGGTGCGGTACGGATTCATTTGGACATGCCTCCCAGGCGCCGGTAGACCTCGTAAACGGTCACAAAGTCGTGATGATCGAGGCCCAGTCCGCGGCAGGCGTTGAGCATTTCATTGGCGGCGGCACCGAGCGGAACGGGAACGCCGAGCTGGCGGCCGAGGTCGAGCGCCAGCAGCATATCTTTTTGCTGGAGATTGACGTTGCCGTAGGTGGCATCGGAAATGTGGCCTTCGAGAATCAACGGCGCGCGGTAATTGAGCACCGGCGAAGCGACCACGCTTTTGAGAAACGCATCCACGGCAATTTCGCGCGGCACGCCGCCTTTTTCGGCGAGCGCAATGCCTTCGCAAAAGCCGATGACTTCGATCACCAGCGTCATGTTGAGCGCGACCTTGAGTTGCACCGCCAAGCCTTGCGCGCCGATGTAAGTGACTTTCGGCCCAATCGCCAGCAAAACGGGCTGAACGCGGTCGAACGCGGCTTTGTCGCCGCCGACCATCAGGGAAGCTTTGCCCTGGCCGAGCGTGAGCGTGGTTCCAGAGATAGGGGCGTCCATCATCGCTAAACCGTTCTTGGCAAATTCCGCGGCGATGGCGCGGCTGGTATCCGGAGCGATGGTGCTCATGTCGAGATATACGGCGTCTTTGCGCAAGCCGGCGATGATGCCGTTTTCGCCGAGCGCTACGGCGCGAGCAGCGGCGGAATCGATGACGATGGAAAGGACAATTTCGGATTCGCGCGCGGCCTCACGCGGAGTTTCCGCCCAGCCCATGCCGAGCTTGAGCATGGGCGCGGCCTTCGCTTTTGTGCGATTCCATCCGGTGACGCTGTGTCCGGCGGCGAGGAGGCGCGGAACAATCGCCTGGCCCATGTCGCCGAGTCCCACGAAGCCGATCTTCACGCCACGCCTCTTTCTTTAGTTTCGTGACAGGGCAACAAGATTCGATAGCTTGCCCGGAGGTCGGATGGAATCAGGAAAGAGGGCGATCGCATGTAGACAAACTTTCTCGGCAACTCTCTTTATCACAGCCAAACGCTGCCCTCAAGTGGTTGGAAGAGTTGGAGAGATGTGCGCCCGGTAGAGCTACCAAAGAAGCTTGAGGCCGAACTGGATTTGGCGCGACATGGTGGACGTCGCGGTGATAACGCCGGCAGTGGGGGAAACACCGGACGGAGTAATGGCAATCACGTTGGGCGTGTTGAAATTGGCGTGATTGAGGAGATTGAAAAATTCGGCGCGGAATTGCAGGCCAAGTTTTTCGCGGATGCGCGTGTCTTTCAAGAAAGAGAAATCCCAGGTGGCCAAGCCGGGGCCGATGAAGGTGTCGCGGCCGAGATTTCCGTACGTGCCACTAGCCGGTGCGACGAAGGCGTTGGGATTGTAATAGCCGTTGGGGCCGCCAAGAATCACCGTGCCGGTGAACGCGGGGTTAATGGAGGGGCGAACGGGATTGCGGGTGTCGCCGTTGCTGGAGGGATTGAAGCTGAGCTCCGGAGTAAACGGAAAACCGGATTGCAGTGTCACGATCGTGTTCACAGACCAGCCGCTGACGAGCGTGTTGCGGAATCCGCTTAGAGAATTCGCGAATTGCTTGCCATTGCCGAAGGGCAGCTCGTAAACACCGTTGAGGACGCCGATATTCTTGACGTGAAACGTGGCCAGGCCCCAATCCGCGCGAATGTCGCCGGGGAACATCACGAGGCCCGGCGCGTTAGCGGCGGCGGTGGCGTTGAGGGAATCGCCGTCATCGAGGGTGCGCGAGAAAGTGTACACGCCACGCAAAGACAATCCGTGGCTGAAGCGGCGGTTCACGTCGAGAGTCCAAGCGTTGTAGGAGCTGTCTCCTTCGGAAAACCAACTGAAGGTGTTGGCAAGCTTCGGATTTGCGAGGGGAGGTTTTACACCGCCGGGGCCGAGAGGATAGGTGGCCGTCGCGGCAGTGCAGGGAGGCGCGGGACACGTGGGGACAGGCTCGTTGGCGTCGATGCTGACGAGTTCGTGATACCCATGCGAGCCGACGTAGCCGATGGTCAACGCGAAATTGGGCGTAATTTCCTGCTCGATTTTGAGACTGTAAGAAATCAGCGTGGGAGTTTGCAGATCGGGCTGAACCCCGCCGGGAACGATTTTTGCTTTTCCTGGAAAAGGCGCGTCGGGAACGATCGGGAGCTGGCTGACCGGAAGATTCGCGACGCTGAACGTGGGATTGAATGGTGCGTTCTGATCGAGGCGATAGCCGAGAGCGTCCTGGAGGTCGTTGTACATGCCGAAGCCGGCGCGCATGACGGTCTTGCCCTTGCCAAAGGGGTTCCAAGCCAGGCCAAGGCGAGGCTGCGGCAGAAATTTGGCATTATTCTTGGCAAATGCGTTCTTGCCGATGTGGGGCTGCGTCAAGAGTGCGCCGTTCGGTCCAAAGACGAAGTTTGCAGCGCGAGAATCCACTTCGGTCCACCCGTTAGAAGTTTCCTGACGAAAACCGAGAGAGAGCGTGAATTTAGGGCTGAAACGAATGACGTCTTCGGCATACAGGGCTCCGAACCAGGAGCGCCAGCCCAGCGGCGTGGGCGTGGGATCGAAAAGGAACGTGCCTATGGAGCCTTGCAGGAACGTTTGCAGGCCCGTGAAAGTGGCTTGGCCGAACTGGCTGAGAGCCAAGCCAGAGTTGGACTGCATCGATTGCGACCACGCACCAAGGGTGAATTGCTGGCGCCCGTGCGTAATCGAAAGCTTGTCTTCGTAGGTGAAGAGGTTGCGTGTAATCCTAAGATTGCTGCCGTTGTTGCTTCCCGCGAGGCTAAGTTGCGCGGCGGGATTGGAGGCAGCGCTGCCACCGACGACCACGGCTCCAACGGGATGCCCTGAAAGGAAACCCGGAATGCTTGCTGCGGGCGTGTTGGGAGTGGGTTCACCCGTATAGAAATAACTCGCGCGGGAGAAGCCGATGCGTGCGGTATTGACATAAGCGGGAGTAAAAACGTGCGTTTCCTCGAGGCTTAAAACCTGTTCGCGCAGAGATTCGATGTCGGTGCTGAAGGGATTGCTCACCGGAGTTACGTCGTCACTGTCGTCCACGGTATAAATCGCGGAGAAAGTGTCCTTCGACGAGAAAATGTGATCGGCGCGAATCGTACCGAAATCTTCGCGAATCGTTTGCAGCGGGGTGCTGAAGGCCTCGGCGATGCCACCGAAATCGGGCGCGTTGGGGCTTTGCACGGGCCAGAGAGAAAACAGCGCGGCAACGCCCGGAGCAACGCCAACGTTCGCGAGACCGGAGGCGGGGCAGGGCTTTGGCGCGGGCTTCACCAGGCCGCACGGCAGGAAGCCGTTGCGAGCATTCGCGTCGGGAACGAGACTGACATCCGTGAGGTTAAGGTGCTCGCGAAAGCCCTCGTAATTTGCGAAGAGAAACGTTTTGTCTTTCTGGACGGGCCCGCCGACAGAGCCGCCGAACTGATTGCGTTCGAAATGCGGGATGTGCGCTTGATCGAAGAAATTGCGTGCGTCGAAGGCGCTGTTGCGAACAAATTCGAAGAGCGAGCCGTGCCAATCGTGCGTGCCGGACTGGGTCACGATGCTGACCTGGGCGCCCGGGTGCTTCCCGTATTCGGCGCCGTAGGTGTCGCGAAGCACGTTGAATTCACGCACGGCGTCCACGCCCAATAATTGCTGGCTGGTGCCGCCGGGCTGCATGTTATTTTCCGCGGCGCCGGTGAATTCGATGCCATTGAGCAAGAAAAGATTTTGCTGCGGGCGGTTGCCGGAAACGGAAAACATGTTGCCGACGGTGGAATTGGAGATCCCGACACCGCCCGTTTTTTCCCACGTGAAATTAACGACGCCGGGATTCAGGGTGAGAAGGAGATCGAAGCTGCGGCCGTTGAGAGGAAGCTCCTTGACTTGCTGCTCGCCGACGAGGCCGGAAATGTCGCTGGTCGAAGTGCTAAGTATGGGAGCTTCTTCGGATACGGCGATGTGCTGCTCGAGTCGGCCGACTTGCAGAGTGAGGTCGACAGAGGCTTGCTGACCGACGACAAGGTGTATGCCGCTGCGAGTTTGTTCCTGGAAACCCGATTTGGAGACTTTGACTTCATATTCACCGACGGACAGAGCGGGAACCAGGTAGCGGCCGGCGGCGTCGGTCTGGGTCGTCCGCACGGCTGATGTTTCGACATTCCTGGCAGTCACGGAAGCGGCGGGAACGGGGGCGCCGGAGGGATCGGTGACCACGCCGGAGAGATTTGCGGAAACTTGCGCGTGCGCGGAGAACATGCAGAGCAAGCTCAGGAACAGAGTGCAAAAGCTGGAGGCGGTCAATGCCAGCGCCCATCGATTTCGCCGAGGTTTTGAACTCGAGGAAAAATTAGTGCGAATGAAAGATGCCCCATTACGATGCATTTAGTAGTCCCCTTAAGAAAATATCGAAACCGTTTGTCGCCGGGTGAGACCCTGCCGGAAGAAACGTATTAGCACGAGTAGATAATTCAATACAGTTTTAGTAGCTATGTCAAACCGACTTAATACGGATACGGAATGAACGAGTTTGTGTGATTCGGAGGTGCGCGAATCGTATAGCCGGCCTAAGGGTACAAAATTTGGGTCATGAAGACCGAGTGGTGGCCAGCGCATTCGCGAGATGAGGGACTGGGAAATTAAGGGGAAGAGCTTAAGGTAGGAGCGATTCAGTTTGTTCGGTTGAGCGACAGCAAAATCCCAAAAGCGGGCAAGGAGAGCAAGGCGATGACCGCGCGACGGCGGTAAATGCCGCGTCTTCAATAAGTTCGAGAAGATTTAAGCGGACTTGTACGTGCGTGGAAGAGACGACCAGTTGGGGAGGGGTGCACACGATGGATAAGATCCTGCAAGACCTGAAGTATGCATTTCGCATGCTGCTGAAAAACCCTGGGTTCACACTGATCGCGGTGTTGACGCTGGCGCTGGGGATCGGAGCCAACACGGCGATTTTCAGCGTGCTGGATTCGGTGCTGCTACGCTCGCTGTCAGTGGCGCATCCGGAACAGTTGGTATTGCTGACGGACCCTGACAGCCATGCGCACAATTTCGGAGATGAGGACGGCGACCGCTCGCTTCTCACTTTCGAAGAATTCGACTATCTACGCGACCACAATGCAGTTTTTTCCGGAATATTCGCGGCGGACAGCGAACTGGCGCAGCCGCGCGCAACGATCAGCGATTCCTCCCGCAGCCGACAAGAGCAGGAAGAATCCCTGCACTTAAAACTGGTGAGCGGAGATTATTTTTCAGTGCTAGGAGTGAGGCCCGCGGCCGGGAGACTGTTCTCCCGGGACGCGGACCGGAGGCGCGGAGGCGCTCCGGTAGCGGTGATCAGCTACGGCTACTGGCAGCGGCGTTTCGGACTCGATCCCGCAGTACTGGGAAGGACAATCCAAATCCACCACACATCCTTCGAAATTATCGGAGCTCTAGCGCCGGGATTTTTTGGCGAAACGGTGGGACAAGTACCGGACGCATGGGTGCCCATTACGATGCAGGAAGCCATCTATCCGGGAAGGGATTTCCTGACACCTGTGGCGGCGATGCAAAACGCTCACATCTGGCTGCAGGTGATGGCGCGGCTCAAGGAAGGAGTGAGGGTTGCGCAAGCAAAGGCGAACATCAATGTGGAATTCAAGCGCATGCTCGAAGCCAAGGCGGGATCCAGTCTAACGGCGAAGGAACTTCGAAGTTACCTCGATCAGCGAATCGTCGTGCGGCCCGGCGCGCGGGGGACTTCCACCCTCAATGAGGCGTTCGGGAAGCCGTTGAAAGTGCTAATGGCCCTAGTGGGACTAGTGCTGCTGATTGCGTGCTCGAACGTGGCGAACTTGCTCCTGGTGCGAGGCGCGGCGCGACAAAAAGAGTTTGCGGTACGGCGGGCCATGGGAGCGGGGCGGGCTCGGCTGGTGCGGCAACTCTTGACGGAAGGATTGATGCTGGCGCTGGCGGGGGCGGCCGGAGGAATTGTGCTGGCGCAATGGTCGGATGCGTTGTTGCTGCGAATGGTTTCGCGTGGCGAGGCGGCCCAACACCCGATTCAACTCCAGCTTCAAGTGGATGGAAGAATGCTGGGTTTCACGCTAGGTGTGGCGATGGTGACCGCGGTTTTGTTCGGATTGATTCCCGCGTTGCGCGCGACGCGGCTGGATCTGACGCCGGTGTTGAGATCGACGACGGGAGAAGCGGGGGCGGAGGGAGCACATCGGCGATTTTCCACGAGCAAGCTGCTGGTAATCGCGCAGGTGGCGGTGTCGCTGATTTTGCTGATCGCGGCGGGATTGTTTGTACACAGCCTGGCGAAGTTGAGCGAGGTAAACCTCGGATATAACCGGGAAAATTTGCTGTTGTTCCGAGTCAACGCCGCTCCGGGTGGCTACAAAGAAGAGGTCCTTGTTCGCTTGCAGCAGGAATTGCTTGAAAAATTCTCCGCCATACCCGGAGTGCGCGCGGTATCACTGTCGAGCGATGGATTATTCAGTGGATCGGAGTCCGGCGATCCTGTCGCGGTGGAAGGATTTACACCGAAGCCGGGCGAAGAGATTCATTCGCAATTCGATCACGTAGGTCCCGGCTATTTTTCTACAACGGGAATTCCGGTACTGATTGGAAGGGAGATCGAAGCGAAGGACAGCGGCAATGGACCGCGGGTGGGCGTTATCAATCAGGCGTTTGCGCGGCAGTTTTTTCCCAACAGCAATCCAATCGGGAAGCATGTGAGTGACATCGACCCCGGAAACCCCGGAAGCATCGAGATTGTCGGTGTGGTTGCGGATGCGAAATACAACAGCCTGCGCGAGAAGACGCCACCACGAGTTTACGCGCCGATTTTTAATTCCCTTTGGGAACATGCAACTGCGATCTATGAAGTCCGCACGCAGGCGGATCCTGCGACGGCAGGCGCGGCGCTGCGGAGCGCTGTCCATGAAATCAATCCTGCACTGCCCCCGATTGAGATTCACACCATGTCGGCACTGGTGGACGAATCGCTGCAGACGGAGCAGTTCATTGCGCGGCTTTCCGGGGTGTTTGGATTGTTGGCGATGGTGCTGGCGAGCATCGGACTTTATGGCGTGATGGCGTACAACGTGGCCCGGCGGACGCGGGAAATCGGCATTCGCATGGCGCTGGGAGCGGAGCGGCATGGTGTGCTGTGGAGCGTGCTGCGGGAAACGCTGCTGCTCATGTTCATCGGGATCGCCATCGGAATACCGCTGGCGCTGGCGGGGACACGCTTGATCCAGTCGATGTTATTTGGGTTGGGGATTGCGGACCCCGTGGTGATGGTGACGGCGGCAGGAGTATTGGTGATTGTCGCGGCGGCAGCAGGTTATGTGCCGGCGAGGCGGGCGTCCCGAGTGGATCCGATGGTGGCGCTGCGATACGAGTGAGGAGTCGGAGCCCGAGAGGTCCGCGGCAGCGGGCTAAATTCTTGCCGGCGCAACAAATGCGGACCGCCTAAGAAGGTGTGCCCTACAACATCAGGAAGCCCGGACGAATGCCGTTGGTGGTTATACCTCTAGCGGCCAGAACCAGTTGAAATTGAAGAGTGGACCTACAACCGCGCAAAACTACGGCGAGTTTGTGGATGGAAATACATACTAGGTCTGCTCGCCGAAGCGCTTGATGTCTTCGGGGCCCTCGCGCAGAGGTTTGACATCGCGGCCCTGCACCAACTGGCGAATCTGCGCGACGATGTCGGGATTCGCAAGCGTCGTGATATCGCCGGTGTCCATGTTATTGGAAATAGCCGCTAGGACGCGGCGCATGATTTTGCCGGAGCGCGTTTTGGGCATGTCGGGAACGATGTGGATGCGCTTGGGGCGCGCGATTTTGCCGATCATGGTCTCGATGGTGGAGATGACTTTGTCCTGGACCGCTTTGTTCGGCAGCACACCAGGCTTGAGGGAAACATAAACCTCCGGGACGCGGCCTTTCACTTCGTCCACGACGGGGACGACGGCGGCTTCGGCAATTTCCGGAATCGTCAGGCAGGCGGATTCGACTTCTTTGGTACCGAGGCGATGACCGGCGACGTTGATGACATCGTCCACGCGGCCGAGAATACGGTAGTAGCCATCCGCCGACACTACCGCGCCATCGGCGGCGTAGTAGGGCCAATCGCGCCAGTCTTTGCTATGTGGATCCTTACAGTATTTTTTGTAGTACTGAGTGACAAAGCGATCGGGATCGCCCCAGATCGTTTGCATGATGCCGGGCCAGGGATTTCGAATGCAAATATTTCCCGCGGTTTGCGAGCCGGATTTTACTTCCTTGCTATTTTCGTCCCAGATGACAGGGTAAATGCCCAGGGCGGGAGGGCCGGCGCTGCCGGGCTTCATGGGATCGAGAGCGGGCTTGGTGGTGCACAAGAAGCCGCCGGTTTCGGTTTGCCACCAGGTGTCCACGATGGCGGCCTCGCCTTTGCCAACGGTTTCGTAATACCAGCGCCAAACTTCGGGCTCGATGGGCTCACCGACGGTGGTCATATGCTTGAAGCGATATTTATATTTCTTGGGCTCGTCGATGCCGGCTTTGCGCAGCATGCGAATCGCGGTGGGTGATGTGTGGAAGATATTCACGTCAAGACGCTCGGCGATGCGCCAGGGGCGGCCGGCGTCGGGGAACTGCGGGACGCCTTCGTAGATTACGCTGGTGGCCGCAAGCGAGAGAGGGCCATAAACAATATAGGAGTGCCCGGTGATCCAGCCGATGTCGGCCATGCACCAGTAGACGTCTTCAGGATGAATGTCCTGGTAATACTTGGCGGTTCCGGTGACGTAAGCAAGGTAGCCGCCGGTGCGGTGCTGGCAGCCCTTGGGCTTGCCGGTAGTGCCACTGGTGTACATGAGGAAGAGCGGCGCTTCGGCGTCCATAGAGACAGGCTCGACGATGCGGCCCGCGTAGTCCTTGATGATGTCCTCAATATAGAAATCGCGGCCCGCGATCATGGGAGAGTCGGAACTGTATTTGTGGGCGTAACGTTTCCAGACAAGAACTTTGTCGACGGGCTGGCCTTCTTTTTTTGCGGTTTCGACGGCGATGTCGGCGCTGGCTTTGTGGTCGACCCATTTCCCGTTGCGGTGATAGCCGTCGGCATAGATGAGGACGCGGCTGCCGGAATCGGCGGCGCGGAGGCCGCACGCTTCCCCGCTGAAGCCGCCGAAAACCACGGAGTGGACGACGCCGAGGCGCGCGCAAGCCAGCATGGTGATGGTGAGCTCCGGGATCATGGGCATGTGGATGGTGACGCGATCGCCGGTTTTTAGTCCGGCAAAATCGCGGAGCAGCGCGGCTACTTCGTTCACACGGCAATAGAGTTCGCGGTAAGTGAGCACAACGGGCGATTCACCTTCCGGTTCAGGAACGAAAATGAGCGCCGCTTTGTTCTTATATTTTTCGAGGTGGCGATCGACGCAGTTGTAGCAGACATTGAGCTTGCCGCCGACGAACCACTTCCAGAAGGGAGGATGGCTGGTATCGAGAGTGGTGTGCCAATAGCGGTCCCAGTCGAGGAGCTGGGCATACTCATGAAAGCATTCGGGAAAATGCTCTTCGCTGAATTTTTGCACGAACGCCGGATCGGAGAGGTTGGCCTGTGCAGCGAATTTGGCGGACGGGTAATAATACTCCTCCTCTTTCCAGTGGACGGCAATCTGCGCTTCGTTGACGGGCTTTGGGGATTTCGGCGCGGCTTCGCCAGCGCCCCTCGCTGCGTTCTTCTTTCTTGCCTGAGCTTTCGGCACGGAGGTGATTCTCCTTTTGAAAAATCGACCTATTCTATGCCGGGGAAGGGAAGAACTGCACGCGCAGAATGCCGGCCCGAAAGAAATGAGTTGTTGCGGAAGCCGCGAGTGGAGACGGCGGCGGAAACGTGATACAAAGTGCTACTCGCAAAAATTGCTGCAAACTTAAATTCGGGAACAGGGGATCTTCGCGGGAACCGGCAAGACGTCGTGTTTTTTGTGAGGGCGCATTGAAGAACTCGCGTGACTCATGACTGCGAAACAATCCGCAACGCTCGCTGAGATTTTCGTGAAAAACGCCCGGGGTGCAGCGGCGGTCGTGGAGACCGTGGTGGCGTCGCGCGCAGCGGTGTCGGAGGCGTTGCAAAAAGCGGTGCAAGGAGCGAGGAGCATCGTGGTTGCGAATGGCGTGTGGTTGGCGCCGGAGATTCTCTCCGCGACGCGCGATTTGCCGAACGTCCTTGCGAATCCATCCGACGAACAATTGGCCAGAGCGGACGCGGGAATTACGGAAGCCTTTGCGGGCGTGGCAAGCAGCGGGTCGATCTGCGTGGCACTCGGGACTCCGCTGACCGCGGCGGCGAGCTTGCTCATGCCGCTGCACATCGTTTTGCTAGCGGCAGGACGCATTGTCGAACGGCCGAGGGATCTATTTGACGAAGCACGCTTCGGCGGAGAAGGTCTGCGGCGCAACCTTGTTTTCATCACCGGCCCTAGCGCAACGGCTGACATGGGGCCGCTGGTGCGCGGGGTGCACGGGCCGCACCGGCTGCACATACTTTTGCTGGAGTAGGGGATGACGGATTCGGGATCAAAGAGCGCTGCGACGGTATCGCCGCGCGAAGTGGCTAACAAGAGCGACAGGCGAAATTTGCTGCGCGCGATTCGCATGACGTTGGAGGTTCAGAGCGCTGCGATCCACTTGAATACGCAGGACCACAATGTGCGGCGGTATGGCGCGACGGGGGCGATTCCGGATTATGACGCGCTGAAAGACCGCGCGCGGCAGATTAAAGAAGAAGCCATCGCGAAATTGCCGGAGCTGCTGGAAACCCTCGAGAGCGCGGTGCGCGGACGAGGCGGCCATGTTTACGTCGCGGCCACGCCTGAGGACGCTTGCGGCCACGTTCTCGAAATTTGTGGCAGGCACGACACGAAGCTGGTGGTCAAGGGAAAGAGCATGACGTCCGAGGAGATTCACCTGAATCGCGCGCTCGAAGGAGCGGGAATCGAAGTGGCGGAGAGCGATCTGGCGGAGTTCATCTTGCAGCTCACGGACGAGCAGCCCTCGCACATCACAGCGCCCGCGATGCATTACAGCCGGGAGCGGATCACGACGCTCTTCAAGCGCAAGTTTCAGACCGAATTGCCGCTTGACAGCGGGGAGGAGCTGACGAAATTCGCACGAGGAAAATTGCGCGAGAAGTTTTTGCGGGCGGATATGGGAATTACGGGAGCGAATTTGATTGCCGCAGACACGGGCACCATCATGCTGATCGAAAGCGAGGGAAACATTCGCATGAGCAGCTTTCTGCCGCCGGTGCACATCGCCATCGCCGGAGTGGAAAAAATAATCTCCGCGCGGCGCGATATGGGAGTTTTCCTCGAGCTGGTCGCGGCGAGCGGGACGGGACAGAAACTCAGCTCGTATACAAGTTTTCTCTCGCCGCCGCTCGGCGAACCCTCATTCGCAATGCCCGGAAAACCGCGGAAGCCTCGGGAGTTTCACCTCGTGCTCATCGACAACGGACGGTTGCGCATGCGGGAGGACCAGGTTCTTCACGAAGCCCTTTACTGCGTTCGCTGCAGCGCGTGCCTGAACGCCTGCCCGAACTTTCAAGTTGTGGGCGGGCACGCATTCGGCGGAGAAACGTATTCCGGCGGGATCGGCGGAGCGTGGGAAGCGGGGACGGGCAAACTTGCGAATGCGAGATTTTCGGAACTGTGCACGGGATGCTCGAGGTGCGTGACGGCTTGTCCGGTGCGAATCGACATTCCGTGGCTGAATGAGAATTTGCGCGAACGGCTGAATCAGGCGGACGGGCCTTCCGCGATGAGCGGATTGCTTGCGGCGATCAGCTCGGCTGAAAAGACAGATGCGAAAATATCAGCGGCGCGGATTTTCTTTGGGAACTATCACTTTTTCGCGAAATGGGGCGCGCGGCTTGCGTCGCTTTCGAATGCCGTTGTGGGAACAAAGCTGGGGCGAATCGCGATGGAGCGGTGGTTCGGCGTCGACCGGCGGCGAACGTTGCCGCCATTTCCGGAAAAGACGTTGGGGCGCGCGGCACGCGAGCTGAAACCGATAAAGGGCGTGCAACCGCGGGCGAAGGCCGTTTTGTTCGCCGATGTGTATACGAGTTACGGGTTGGTGGAGCGTGGCGTGGCGGCGATTCGGCTTCTGCGCGCGCTGTATGTCGATATCAAAGTGAGTGAAGCGACTCCCGAAGGGCGAGCAGCGCTTTCGCAAGGCATGATCGCTACCGCGAAAAAACAGGCGATACGAGCCGCTGCCGCGGTTGAAGCGTACATCGCCGAGGGGCGCGACATTTTGGTGCTCGAGCCGAGCGCGCTGGCGATGTTCCGGCGCGACTTCCGCCATTTACTTGATGACAAAGAACAGTTTGAACGGATTCGCGCCCGGACATTCGAGCCGGTGGAGTTCATCGCGAAGCTGCTGGAAAAATCGAGGCGGAAAGCTAAGGACATTTTCGATGTTTCACGGTCGCCGGTCGGGCCGCGAATTTTCTTCCATGCCCACTGTCAGCAGCGGACGATTGGGTGCGCCGCGCCTACCGAGGCGCTGTTGCGAGAAATCGGATTCGACGTGGCTACGTCTTCAGTGGAATGCTGCGGGATGGCTGGAAGCTTTGGGTACAAGAAAGATTTTTACGATGTGAGCATGGCAGTCGCTGCAGATATTTTCGAGCAAGTGACCGCGGCGGAAAAGGATGGAGGACATAGGGCGCTCATTGCGAGCGGGACATCTTGCACTGAGCAGCTTCGCGGGGGACTGAATCGCTCGATGATGCACCCGGTGGAACTGCTGCTGGCCGTGCTGAAAACTTGATTCGGATAGCGGACGCTTGACAACGGCGGGGGCAAACAGGAAACTTCCGCCCACAAGACCGGAAATAGGTTTCCGCAAGTTGGCGGGACACGGTGGCCGTGTTCATTCACTGGTAAAAGACGGAAGGAGAGACGATGAAGACAAATTATCCGGCAGTGTTTGTGTCGGCCCTGGCGTACTGGCTTCTTGGAGCATTGTGGTTCGCCGTATTGTTCGGCAAACCGTGGATGGCACTCGAACATATCACCGAGGAACAGGCGAGCAGCATGAATCCCCTGGTGCCGTACATCGTCACGTTTGTTTTGAATCTTTTGATCGCGTTTGTTTTGGCGCAGCTTTGCAGTTGGCGCAATGCCAGCACCGCCGGAAGAGGCGCAGCGCTGGGGATCCTGGTGTGGATCGGTTTTGTCGGGCCGATTACGTACAGCACTTACATGTACGAGATGCGGCCGAAGGAACTTTTCGCCATCAATGAATTCTATCCTCTCGTGGGATTGTGTTTGATGGGTACGATACTGGGCGTCTGGAAAAAGAAGGCGGCGTAAGTTTTCATTTCAAAAAATCAGGCGTGACTCCGCGCAGGGAAGCGTCGACTAGCTGAATGGTGTGCAGGACAGGTGTCGTTTGTCCGATTCTCGCGAGCGATGATTGCAGCTGCATTAAACAGCCGGGATTGCCTGTGACAACCACATCGGGGTTCAGCGCGGCGATGAATTGAGCTTTGCGCTGGCCGAGCGCATTGGCTGCATCGGGCTGGACAAGATTGTAAATTCCCGCCGAGCCGCAGCAAATAGGCGCTTCGGGAATTTCCAGCAATTCCAGGCCAGGGATTTTCGACAAAAGAGCGCGGGGTTGCGAGCGCAAACCCTGAGCGTGCTGGAGATGGCAAGAATCATGGAAGGCCACCCGGAGGCGGAGCGGCTTGCGAGGAGCGCGGGGCGCGAGGTCAGCAAGGACTTCGCTCACGTCTCTGCATTTGGAGGCGAAGGTGGCGGCGCGCGCGGCGTATTGCGGATCGTTACGGAGCAAGTGGCCGTATTCCTTGACGCAAGAGCCGCAGCCGGCTGCGTTGGTGACGATGAGTTCGACGTTGGCGCGTTCGAACGCGTCGATGGTTTTGCGCGCGAGGGCCAGGGCGGCTTCCTCTTCGCCGGAATGGACGAGCAAGGCACCGCAACAAGATTGTTCCGGGGGAGCCACGACTTCGCAGCCTTCCGCGGCGAGGACGCGCGCAGTTGCCGCGTTAACATCCTGAAAAAATTCGCGCTGCACGCATCCCAGCAATAACCCGACACGGCGGCGCGTTGGCCCCGCCGCGGGTGTCAATTCGGCCGTCGGTTCGTTCGCGGACAATTGAGGCAGCAGGGCTTCCATCGCCTGCAACTTCTTGGGCAAAAGCTTTAATATGCGCGAAGCGCGGAGCAGGGTTTGCAGGCCTAACTTCTGGTAGGCGCGAAGCAGCCAGCGCAGCAGGCGCAGGCGATCGGGGCGCGTGAACGTGGAAAAAATAACCTGACGATAAAGTTTTTCGGCGAGGGAGCGCTTGTGCCGGCGTTCGATCTGTGCTCGAGTGGCTTCGATCAGCTTGCCATAGTCGACCCCCGAAGGGCACGCGGTCGTGCAGGCCATGCAGCCGAGGCAGGAGTCGAAGTGGCTTACCCAGGATGGATTTATTGCCGCGGCTCCCTCGCTTGCCAATTTCATCAGATAGATTCGACCGCGCGGCGAATCCATTTCTTCGTTCCACAAAACGTACGTGGGGCATACCGGCAGACAGAAACCGCAGTGCACGCACTGATCGATGATCGCCGGCGAAGGCGGATGGTGCGAGTCAAACGAAGACCCCGGCGTGCGTGTTGAAGACACATTCGCCATCAGATTCCACCCACGAAACGCCCGGGATTCAAAGTGTTCTTTGGATCGAGTTGGTGTTTCACCGCACGCATCAGCGGCAGCGCGTCGCCAGCGTTCCCCCAGGCGTCGAACGGCGGAAGAGTGGGAGGCCGATGTAGAACGATAAGCGAGCCACTCTCCCTCTCCAGTTGTGCGCGAAGCTCTTGCAACTCCGAACGCAGATTCTCGGGCGAACCCTCGAGCCGCAGCCAGCCAATTCCGAATGCTTCAATAATTGTTTGCCAGTGCGACCGGTACTGCGCTCCGAGGCGCTGAATATTTTCTAGCGTTTGCGCGATTTCGCAGGGAAGGACGGACAATTTCGCGATGGCCGCGGAATCGGAATTATCCCAGAGATGCTGCCGCGCATTCCAAACAGTGGACGGAGAATCCAAAAGCGCGTTGGGAGCGAGCAATTTCTTGAGTTGTGCTTCCTGGGCGGCGAGGCCAGCCTCCGTGCCTTCGAACAAAACATCCACCAAGGGGAGAGCATCACTCGCGGCCCGCACATGGAGCGCGGTGTGCGCGAGCTTGGAATCCTGCACAGCGTTCAATACGCGCTGCGACTCTTCGAATATTTGAGTCGAGATGGAAAATGTCTTGGAGGTTTTGGGAAGCGGATGAACGCGGAAGACGGCGCGAGCGATGACGCCGAGTGTCCCTAACGCGCCGGTCGCGAGTTTTTGCAGATCGTAGCCGGCCACGTTTTTCACGACTTTGCCGCCACTCGAAGCGAGCGTACCGTCGGAAAGAGCGAGCGTCACGCCGATGATCAGTTCACGCAATGCCCCGAAACGAAGACGCAGCGACCCGCTGTCGTTTGAGGAAAGAATGCCCCCGATCGTGGCGCGAGCGGGCCAGAGCGCGTCGAGCGCAAGGCGCTGACCGTGATGCGCGAGCGTGGCCTGCAATTTCTCAATCGTGCAGCCCGCTTCGACGCTTACCGTAAGATCCGCCCAAGGATGCTCGATGACTTTGTTCAAGCGGGATGTCGAGAGAATCAAATCCGCACGCGCGGGAGGGTTTCCCCAGCCGAGCTTCGTGCCGCCGCCGCGCGGGATGACGCTGAGACCCGCATCATTGGCGAGGCGCACCGCAGCAGTCAGCTCCTGCTCGGTCGCCGGCTCGACGACGATACGGGGCCGCACGTCCGCGACCGCATCGGCTTCAACTGTGGAGCGCAAGTGCTGCGGACCGACAATCGCACGGAGACTTCCTTCGAGCGCCGCCGTGGCCGCCAGTGTGTTCGTGAATTCGCTAGCGTTCATTTTCAGAATCGGTCCGCAATGCCGGCCGTTTCCAGGGGGTGGGGTACATATTCGCCGGGCTTCTCGCCGCAGAGCCGCGGCCGCGGAAAAACTTTGGTGGGATTCGAAAGCTGCAAAGGATCGAACGCGCAACGCACTCGCTGCATGGTGTCGAGATCGGGCTCGGAAAACATCTTCGACATCATCTTTTTCTTGTCTTCGCCGACACCGTGTTCGCCAGTAATCGACCCGCCTGCCGCAAGGCACAGCTCCAGAATGCGATTCGATAATTTCTCCGCCGCTTCTTCTTGACCTGGAATTCTTTTGTCATAGAGCACGAGCGGGTGAAGGTTTCCGTCACCTGCGTGAAAAACATTCGCTACGCGCAAGCCTGCTGCCTTGCTGAGCTTCTCGATTTCGTTGAGCACTTGCGGCAGCGCGGTGCGCGGGATGACACCGTCCTGAACGATGTAGTTCGGCGAGATGCGCCCCATAGCGGCAAACGCGGACTTGCGGCCTTTCCATACGAGCGCACGCTCGGCCTCCGATTGCGCCAGGCGAATTTCGCCCGAGCCATTTGCACGGCAAATCTCGCAGACGTGGCTCATCAGTGCTTCGACTTCCGCGAAGGGGCCATCGAGCTCAACGAGGAGGAGTCCGCCACAGTTCGGATAGTTCGCGTGGACGGCCGCTTCCGCAGCTTGAATCGCCAGATTGTCCATCATTTCGATGGCCGCGGGCAGCATTCCCGCGGCAATGATGCCGCTTACCGCCGCCCCCGCTTCGTTGGTCGATGGAAAAGCCGCGAGGAGCGTTTGCACGCATTCGGGGCGCTTGACGACGCGCAAAATTATTTTCGTTGCAATGCCTAGCGTGCCTTCGGAGCCCACGAAAACTCCGGCGAGGTCATAGCCGGGCGCGTCCAACGTTTTGCCACCGAGGTGGACGAGCGAGCCATCGGGCAGGACGACTTCGAGTCCGAGAACGTGGGTTGTGGTGAAGCCGTATTTCAGGCAATGCGCGCCGCCGGAATTCTCCGCGACGTTGCCACCGATGCTGCACACGGATTGCGAAGAAGGATCAGGCGCATAGAAATATCCCCGCGCCTCGACGCGTCCGGTGACATCGAGATTGAGCACGCCAGGTTCGACGACCACCTGAGCGTTCGCCAGGTCGACTTCCAGGATGCGATTCATGCGCGTGAGGCTGATGACGATTCCGTTTTCAACGGGAAGTGCGCCGCCGCTGAGTCCCGTGCCGGAGCCGCGCGCCACAAAGGGAATTTTTTCGCGATGGCAGACGCGGACAATGGCCTGAACCTCTTCCGTGGATGAGGGCAGCAAGACCGCGCGCGGCATAGCGCGGAAAGTCGTCAAGGCGTCGGAGTCGTACGTACGGAGTTCTTCCGGCGAGGTGATCAGCCCGTGCGCACCGAGGATGGCGCGCAGCTCGCGAAGAATGTGAGCGTCCATTCTGGATCCCAACGGATGTCAGACCGCGAAAAATCGCAGCATCAAAGGCCCCGCAACAGGAGAAGCTTGACCCATCAGTGCACGAAGGTCAAACCGTGAGGAATGAATTGCGGGAAGACGTAAGCGTAGAGAAGAACGATGACGCCCACGATGGCGGCAAGCGCGACGGAATGCCAGAACACGAATCGGAAGATGCTGCCTTCGTTGCCGACCTGGTTTGTCGCCGCGGTAGCGATGCAGATGGATTGCGCGTCGATCATTTTGCCCATGACGCCGCCGGCGCTGTTGGTCGCGCACATCAGCACCGGGCTGAGATGGAGCTGTTCGGCAGTGATGCGCTGGAGTCCGCCGAAAATCGCGTTGGAAGAGGTGTCGCTCCCGGTGAGTGCGACGCCGAGCCAGCCGATGTAGGTTCCAAAAAAGGGAAAGAGCAAGCCGGTCCGCGTGAGAGCAAGACCCAGGACCGCGTCCATGCCGGAATAACGAGTGATATAGCCCAGGCCTAGCATGCACGACATGGCCACAATGGCGTGCCGCAGGCGATTAACAGTATGGCCGAAGACTTGAAACATCTTGCGGGGCTTCAGACCCAAGATCGTTCCCGCCAGAAGTGCTGCCAGAAAGCATCCGGTTCCGACAGCGGTGAGCCAGTTGAAATCAAACTTGGCGGGTTCCGCCGCAGGTATTAAGACAACAGGCCGCGCGCGGTAGACCGCCTTGTGAAGATACGGCACTTCCCACCCGCCATTTTGGAATGCTGGCGTGGTGGCCCGGCCCATGGCGTTCTTGACCGAAGGAAGGCCCCAGAGCAAAACGAAAATGGAAAGAATCGCAAACGGCAGCCAAGCCCTGGCGATTTGCCCCGCAGAATATTCCCGCAGAGGGCCAGTCTCCTGCATTTTCCGGATGTCTATTTCCTCGCCGATTTGGTCCTCGATGATTGGGTTGGCCGGCCCTGCCGGTCCGACTTCGAGTTGGATGGTGGGCTCGGGCTCGCGTTCGTCTTCGAAACGCCAGATATTTTTTGGCTGCCAGAAGCGCAGAAAGAGCAGCGTCGCGAGCATTGAGGCGACCCCGGCGGCGATGTCCACCAGGTTGCTGTCCATGTGGTTGGACCAGAAGAATTGCATCAGCGCGAAGGAGACGCCGACAACGAGAATCGCAGGAAGAACTTCGATTGTTTCTGTCCAACTAACCATCGTGCGAACGAGCCAGAAGGGTACGATCACTGCAGTGATAGGCAGGATTCGCCCGATCATGGCGTTGAGGTCGCTCTCCGGAAGCGCGCTAACCACCGCCAGCGTGTGCACCGGGGTACCAATCGAACCCCACGCGACGGGCGCCGTGTTGGCGATCAAGTTCAGCGTAGCCGCCTGGAACGGTTTGAATCCCAGGCCGATCATGAAGGCGCCCGCTATCGCAACCGGAGAACCGAAGCCCGCGGCGCCCTCGATGAATGCGCCAAAGCAGAAGGCCACGAGGAGCAACTGCAAACGACGATCCGGCGTAATCGCGGCGACCGAATGCTTCATGATTTCGAACTGGCCGGTCTCGACGGAGAGATCGTAAAGAAACACGGCGGCGACCACGATCCAGACGATTTTGAGCAGGCCGAACGCCCCACCATAAAAAAAGCTGATGACGGCGAGTTTTGCCGGCATGCCAAAGATGAAGATCGCGGTCAGCACAGCCGTGGCCGCGCCGGCAACGGCACAAATATGGGGCCGGACCCTGAATCCTGCGAGCAATCCCAGCAGAACCAAGATGGGAAGAGCCGCAACCAGCGTCGAGAGCCACCAGTGGCCGAATGGATCGTAAACTTGCGTCCAGGTCACACGCGGCCTCCAGGAGGTACAGCCGAGAATACAGTTTCAGGTAAAGCGGTAGTGGGAATACTTCGAGGAGACTGTAATGTCAAGGATTAAGTCGGAAGTTCACACGGCGGCGCCCACGCTTACGCGCGTGGGCGTTTCACGCTGTGAGCGAGCCCCACGAATTCGAGCATGCAGATAAAGTACCAGCCGATGTCGGGCTCGTACCAGCGCAAGCCGAGCCGCGCGGAGCCGGCGTGCGAGTGGTGGTTCTTGTGCCAGTTTTCGCCCCAGGCAGCGAGTTGAAGCGGGCCCAGCCACCAGACGTTCTTGCTGGAATCGCCTTCGGCTGCGTGGTCCAGGTGGGTCAAGCTGTTGACCAGACACTGCATGTGCAGCGAATAGGCCAGGCGAATCGCACCAAGCCAAAAGAAGCCCATCCAGCCGAAACCGAGCAGAGGCCCGCAGAAAAGCGACAGCAGGATTACGAGCGTTTCCGCATAGCCCCAAATTTTATAGATGCCGCGGTCGAGATCGGGACACCAGCGTTGACGGTCCGCGCGGGGCGTTTGATAGAGCCAGCGCAAATGGGCCCACCAGAAGCCTCCCTGTTTGGGGCTGGAGATGTCGTCGGGCGTGTCAGTCACGGAATGATGCAGCCGATGGTAGGCAACCCAGCTCGCGGGATGCCCCGAGCCGTTGAAGACGGCCCAGAAAATCAGCACCTGCTCGATGAACTTGTTGACCTTGAGGGTGCGGTGAGCGAGCAAGCGGTGATAGCAGACCGTTGTGCCGAGCCCGCCCAAACAGATAAGGAGCACGGCGAGGCCCACGACTTTGAGGCTGGGGAGCGGGAATAAGATGATTCCCACGATCGCCAGGACGTGAATCAAAACAATGTAGGTGAAGACGCCTTCTTTGCCGCGCACCGGTTTCCAGAATGGCCGGTCCCATGGCCGTGGCACAGCGATTCCGCTTTGACTCATTGTTGCTCCGCAACCTCGATCTTGCGATTCGACGCTCGTGTGAAGTTTTCTGGACGGCGGACTTTCCATGGTGCGGCCCGGAAACGTCGAGGGCGCTAGTTTACACTACCCGGGCCCGGGGCGATGTCTCATTCCGGACAGATGATGATTACTAGGCAAGGTCCTGCGATCGGTGGCGGCTGCGATAGAGGCTCGAGGAATCATCGGGAATTTTTAGCGTTGCCCGCGACGGAAATTGACGCGTGCCACAGCGAAGGGCCGCGGGGGGGTCTTAGATCGTTCCGGCGGCTTTGGGCAATTCAGCTTGCGGATCTGAGTTGACTAGTTCGGGCGCGTTTTCTTTTGAGGCTTCGCTCTCCGCGCGTTTGGCCAGTTTTTTCTGCGCGCGCCGCTCCGCCTTTTCACGCTGCTTTTCCTGCCGCTTCATTTCCTTCTGACGCTTTTGAAATGTGATTCCCATCGTGTCTCCTTGAATTCGCAACGGCCGTCAACAATAACGCAAGAGAGCGCCGGAAGCTACCAGCGAGGTTCGCGAGGCTGGCGTGCGGATTCGCGGTAATCCTCGTTGGAGAATCCACTCCCGCTACGTCCGCGGCCGCCACCACCCCCGCTGCTGCGCGGGCCGCTGCGCTCCGTCTTGGGCCGCGCTTCGTTGACTTTCAAGTTGCGCCCGCCCAGCTCTTTTCCATCGAGCGCCGCGATCGCCTTGGCGGCCTCGTCGTCGTTGGGCATTTCGATAAAGGCAAAGCCGCGCGCCCGGCCCGTCTCGCGGTCCATGGCCAGATGGACGCGCGTGACTTGCCCGAACGGTTTAAAAAGCGCGTTCAGATCCGCTTCCGTGGTTTGAAAACTCATGTTGCCTACAAACAGACTTTTCATGCTTCTTCTCCCTCTCTCACCTAAAACAAACTCAAAATCGAATGCACATCGGCCGACAGCGCGTGATTTCGTGCCGTGCCCGGTCTACGGCTTCTCACAAAGAACCTTCCAGAAAGATGCGAAACCTTCTCGAGCGCGAAGGATGGCGTAGCTTGCGCAGCGCCTTTGCTTCGATCTGGCGAATGCGTTCTCGGGTAACGGAAAAGGAATGGCCCACTTCCTCGAGCGTATGCTCGGTATCGTGATCCAATCCAAAGCGCATCTTGATGATGCGTTCCTCGCGCGGGGTGAGCGTCTTTAACATGCTCGCCATCTGTTCCTTCAGGTTGAGGTTGATGGCCGCGTCGGATGGAGAAACAACGCCCCTATCCTCGACGAAATCGCCCAGATGAGTCTCTTCGTCTTCTCCGATGGGGGTCTCGAACGACAAGGGCTGCTGCGCAATCTTTTTGGTCTTGCGCACCATGTCGACGGAAATATCCATGCGCTTGGCGATCTCTTCGGAAGTGGGCTCGCGGCCGAGCTCCTGCACCAGTTGGTGGCTTGTGCGGAGCTGTTTGTTGATCGTCTCGATCATGTGGACGGGAACGCGGATCGTGCGCGCCTGGTCGGCAATGGCGCGGGTGATGGCCTGACGAATCCACCAGGTAGCATACGTGGAGAACTTGTATCCGCGGCGCCACTCGAATTTGTCGGTGCCCCGCATCAGGCCAATATTGCCTTCCTGGATCAAGTCGAGAAACTGCAGTCCGCGGTTGGTGTACTTTTTGGCGATGGAAACAACGAGGCGAAGGTTTGCCTCGGTCAGCTCCTTCTTCGCCTGGTCTGCTTCGGCCTCGCCGCGCAGGATTTGCGTCAGGGCGCGCTTCAAGCCGCCCGGTCCAGTCTGGCTGGCATCCGCGATCTCCCTGAGTTGCAGGCGGCACGAACGCAATTTCTTGCGCGCTTCCGCGGCGGTTTCGCCGTGGGCTGCGTTGGCGCGGCGCTCCAGCCGCGCCCCTTCGCGCTCCAGGAAACGCAGCCGCTCGGCAGTGTGCCGCACC
>Ga0210384_10002264_pt1 | contig 23826 bp, 20 predicted proteins | sample IncBWH2MmetaG_FD_160574 | JGI IMG/M metagenome (GOLD analysis project Ga0210384, IMG submission 160574) | Forest soil microbial communities from Barre Woods Harvard Forest LTER site, Petersham, Massachusetts, United States - Inc-BW-H-2-M | ecosystem: Environmental > Terrestrial > Soil >...
ATCCGGCAGGCGCGTGCAAAATCCGTCCCGAGACGGGGCAATTGCGCGCGCAGACCCTCGATCTCTACGTTCAGCGCCTGGCGGCCGAGTTCGACGAGGCCCTCGTCGGTGTAGTCGGGATTCATCCGCGAATAATACAGGTAAGCTTGTCGGAATTTTGAGGAGACGGCATGAATCCACAACAGGTAGCACAACTGATCGAGGCCGGATTGGGCGGCAGCCATGCGCTGGTGACCAGCGAGGACAACGTGCATTTCGAGGCCGTGGTGATCGCGCCCGCGTTCATCGGCAAGAAGCCCATACAGCGGCATCAAATGGTGTACTCCACGCTCGGCGCGGCGGTGGGCAACGAGATTCACGCTCTCGCGCTGCAGGTGTTTACGCCTGACGAATACGCAAGGCAGGGCCGTGGATAAACTACAGATACATGGCGGCATCGCGCTCGAAGGCGAGATCCGCATTTCGGGCGCCAAGAATGCGACGCTGCCGATCCTGGCCGGCTGCCTGCTGGCCGACGGTCCTGTGACCGTCTCGAATGTCCCGCATCTGCAGGACGTCACCACCATGATCGAGTTGCTCGGGCGCATGGGCGTTTCGGTCACCATCGACGAAAAAATGCGCATCGAAGTCGATGCCTCGACCATCAAGGATTATTTCGCGCCGTACCAACTGGTGAAGACCATGCGCGCGTCGATATTGGTCTTGGGACCTTTGTTGGCGCGCTTCGGCGCGGCGGATGTGTCCCTGCCCGGCGGCTGTGCGATCGGTGCGCGCCCGGTCAACATCCACGTGGCCGGCCTGCAGGCCATGGGAGCGGATATCCACATCGAGAACGGCTATATCAAAGCGCGTGCCGCGAGGCTCAAAGGAGCGCGCTTGGTGCTGGAGACCGTCACCGTCACCGGCACGGAAAATCTCATGATGGCCGCGACACTGGCCGACGGTGAAACCGTGCTCGAAAACGCCGCGCGCGAGCCGGAGGTGGTGGATCTGGCGAATTTCTTGATTGGCATGGGCGCCAAGATCAAGGGCGCCGGCACCGACAAGATCGTCATCGAGGGTGTCAAGCGCTTGAGCGGCACGGCGTACGAGGTGTTGCCCGACAGAATTGAAACGGGCACGTATCTCGTGGCGGGCGCCATTACCGGCGGCCACATTCGCGTGAAGAACACCCGGCCGGATCATGTGGATGCCGTCATCGACAAGCTCAAGGAGGCCGGCGCCAGCGTGGAGACGGGCGATTCGTGGATCGAGGTCGACATGCGCGGGAAACGGCCCACGGCCATCGACATTCGAACAGCGCCCTATCCCGCGTTCCCGACCGACATGCAGGCGCAGTTCGCCGCCCTCAACACGGTGGCGAACGGCGTCGGCACCATCATCGAAACGATTTTCGAGAACCGCTTCATGCACATGCTGGAAATGCGGCGCATGGGCGCGGAAATACGCCTGGAAGGCAACACCGCCATCATCAAGGGAGTCGAGCGGCTGACGGCGGCCCCCGTGATGGCCACGGATCTGCGCGCATCGGCGAGCTTGGTGCTGGCGGGGCTGGTGGCCGACGGCCGTACCGACATCGAGCGCATCTATCATATCGATCGGGGTTATGCGGCGATCGAGGAAAAACTGCAGCAGCTGGGGGCGAAAATCCGCCGCACGCCTTGAGGCCGCAGGATTCAGCGCGCGCCTCAGCGCTGTTGGACGGGCCGGGTGGGGCGCTCCAACACCGTCAATTTGATCTTGTAGCTTTGCCGCGCGCGGCGGCCCTCGAGCTCCACCTGGGCGCCCGGCTTCAGCGAGGAGACGCGGGCGACCAGATCTTGCGCGTTGTGCACGGCCTCGCCCCCTAAGCCGGTGATGAGATCGCCGGGACGCACTCCCGCCTGGTACGCCTGGCTCTTGACCATGATGTTCACCACGGTGACGCCGCCGCCCGCGGTGCCGATCTGCGCGGACTGCTCCTCGGTCAGGTCCTGCGGCACAAAACCCAGCCAGCCGCGCACGACGTGGCCGTTCATGAGGATTTGTTCCATCACGCCGCGCACCAGATTGACTGGGATCGCAAAGCCAATGCCCTCGGGTCCGCCGTAAGCTCGGTTGAGCACGGCGGTATTAATGCCGACCAGGTCGCCATGCGCATCGATGAGCGCACCGCCGGAATTGCCGAGATTGATGGCTGCGTCCGTTTGAATGAAATTCTCAAACGTCGCCAGCCCAAGTTGACCGCGCCCCGTGGCGCTGACGATGCCCTGAGTCACCGTTTGACCCACGCCATAGGGATTGCCGATCGCAAGCACGATGTCGCCCACCCGCAGCGTATCGGATCGGCCCAAGGGCATGATGGGAAGATTGCCGATCTGCAGACCGAGGATGGCGATGTCGGTGTCGGGGTCCTGGCCAACGATGGCGGCATCGGCGATGCGCCCATCGGCGAGCTGCACCCTGATCGAATCGGCGCCGGCGATGACATGCTGATTCGTTACAATGGTGCCCATCGCATCGACGATCACGCCCGAGCCTAAGCTGCGCTCCACGCGCTGGCGATAGCTGGGCCAGTAGTCGCCGAACAATTGATTCAAGGGCGCGGCTTGAGTGCGCTCGCGGACCACCCGTGCCGTGTAAATATTGACCACGGCCGGCGCCGCGCGCGCCACGGAGTCCGCAAAGCTCTGCATGACCACCGGCGGGGCGGCCGCGGCGCTCGGTGCAGCCAGGGAAGGAGCCGCGGGGGACGGCGGCAAGGCGGCCGTGTGCGCACCCAACAGCGTCGGGTTCCACCAGACCACGAGAAATGCTATGGCCAGGCCGACCACGACCGCTCTGACCAAAAAGCTCAGGAGGACCCGAGTGTTCTGCAATTAATATCGCTCCTCGAGCCTTAAGGGTGACCTGCGTAACTGTGTATAATGCGCTCCCATTATTCCTTGGGAAACACTGCCGCCATAGGGGTTTGCGTGAAGATTTGTCAACAATTTTCGAGGGCGATCGCATGAGTGAAGACGTAGACCACAGCCGCCGCCGCTTGCTGACGGCCGCCACGGTCGGCACCGGCGTGATCGGCGCCGCGTTCGCGGCCATACCCTTTATCGCATCGTGGAAACCCAGTGCCCGCGCGAAAGCCCTTGGCGCTCCGGTCGAGGTCGACGCCTCGAAACTCGAAGCCGGCCAGATGTTGAAGGTCGTGTGGCGCGGCCAAGCGGTTTTCGTGGTACGCCGCGCCAAGGCGGTGGTCGATCAATTGGGCGGTCACGACGATATGTTGGCGGACCCCAAGTCGGAGGATTCCTTGCAGCCGGACTACATCAAGGCGACCGGCGCCACGCGCGCGCGAAATCCCGAATACTGGATCGGCCTTGCCGTGTGCACCCACTTGGGCTGTTCTCCCTTGGGCGCGTTCGTGCCGAATGATTCTTTCCAGGTCGCGGGCGCCGACCTGGGTGCGAACTGGCCCGGAGGCTTTTATTGCCCATGCCACGGTTCGAAATATGATCTGTCGGGACGCGTGTTCAAAAGCATGCCGGCGCCGAAGAATTTGACCGTGCCGCCGTACGCAATCGCTGCGAACACGCGCATCGTCATCGGCGTCGACGACGCTCCCAAACCCGTTTCGTAAAGCAAGAGGTAAGCGATGGCCGCAGCACCCGAGTCCGCCGGCACCGGCAAAGGATTGATTGGCTGGATTGATGAGCGCTTTCCGCTGACGAAATTGTGGAAGGAACACGTCGCCGAGTACTACGCACCGAAGAATTTCAACTTCTGGTACTACTTTGGCGCGCTCTCGCTGCTCGTGCTGGCGAATCAAATCGTGACGGGAATTTTTCTGACGATGAGCTACAAGCCGTCGGCCGCCGAGGCTTTCGCATCGGTCGAATACATCATGCGCGACGTGGAATGGGGCTGGCTGATCCGCTACATGCATTCCACGGGTGCTTCGGCGTTCTTCATCGTGATCTATCTGCACATGTTCCGCGCGCTCCTGTATGGCTCGCATCGCAAGCCGCGCGAGCTCGTGTGGATCTTCGGCTGCTTGATCTTTCTGCTGCTGATGGCCGAGGCCTTCATGGGCTATGTGCTGCCCTGGGGCAACATGAGCTACTGGGGCGCTCAGGTGATAGTGTCATTGTTCAGCAGTCTGCCGATCGTCGGCGGCGCGCTGGTGGAATGGATCCGCGGCGACTACAACATCGCGGATCCCACCTTGAACCGCTTCTTCGCCCTGCACGTCGCGGCGCTGCCGCTGGCGCTGGTGTTCCTCGTGGTCGCGCACATCATGGCGCTGCACGAAGTGGGGTCGAACAACCCCGACGGCATCGACATAAAAAAATACAAGGATGCCGAGGGCCATCCGCTGGACGGCATTCCGTTCCACCCGTACTACACGGTGAAGGACCTGATGGGCACTGCCGGATTTCTGGTGCTGTTTGCGGGCGTAATTTTCTTCGCGCCGAATTTCTTCGGCCTGTTTTTGGAATCGCCCAACTTCGAGGGGGCGAATCCCCTGCAAACGCCGCCCGATATCACGCCCGTGTGGTATTTCACGCCGTTCTACGCCATGTTGCGCGCCATCCCCTCCGCTTTCGGCACGCAAGTTTGGGGCGTGATGGTGATGGGCGCCGCCATCGTGGTGCTGTTCTTCGTGCCGTGGCTGGACCGCTCGCCGGTGCGCTCGATTCGCTACAAAGGGCCTATTTACAAGGTCATGCTGGCGCTTTTTTCCGTGGCATTCATCTGCCTCGCCGTATGCGGCATGAAACCGCCGTCGGGCATCTATCCGATCCTGGCGCGAATCTGCACCGCCGTTTATTTTGCGTTCTTTTTGCTGATGCCCTGGTACACGAAGATCGACAGCGTGAAGCCGGTGCCGGAAAGGGTTACGGGACATGCTTAAAGCCAGCATTTTAATCACCATTGGACTCCTCTGCGCCGGTACCGCGCTGGCGCAAGAGGGGGAAGTAGCGCTGCTGGAGGCGGGGACCGACATCAAGAGCGCCGAGTCCCTGCAGCGCGGCGCGCGCAATTTCATGAACGATTGCTCCGGATGCCATTCGCTCAGGTACTTGCGCTATAGCCGCATCGCGGCGGACTTGAAGATCCCGGAAGCGGAAGTCTCCAAGAATTTGATATTCAATGGAGCCAAGATCTTCGAGGAAATCAACACCGGCATGCCGCCGGATTCCACAGATTGGTTCGGCAAGCCGCCGCCGGACCTGACCTTGATGGCCCGAGAGCGCGGCACGAACTATTTGTATTCGTACTTGCACGGCTTTTACCAGGACAAGACGCGGCCCTGGGGCGTGAACAATTTATACCTGCCCGGCACGGCAATGCCCCACATCCTGTATTACCGGCAGGGTTTGCAAAAGCCGGTGTACAAAAACGAGAAGGACCCTCACGGCAACGCCAAAATGGTCCTGTCGGGGGTCGAACCGATGATCCCGGGTACCATGAAGCCGGAGGAGTATGATCAATACGTTCGGGACATCGTCAACTTCCTGGACTACGCGGCCGAACCCATCAAGGGAACACGCGAGTCGATGGGCATCTTCGTAGTGCTGTTCTTGTTGGTGTTTTTTGTGTTCGCGTACTTGCTGAAGAAAGAATATTGGAAGGACGTCCACTGACTTGACCGGGGCGCCGCCTGTTGAGAATCCAGGAGCCTATAGGAGGTCCAGTTAGTGGCACGTCGTTCGGTGATGACGCTATTTTCAGCACCGGCGGACCCGTGGAGTCACCGTACACGCTTGGTTCTGGCTGAGAAGGGCATTGCCATTGAATTGGTCAATGTCGACCCGAATGCCTTGCCCGAGGACTTGATCGATCTCAACCCCTATCACAGCGTGCCCACGCTGGTGGATCGGGATCTGGTGTTGTATGACTCGCGGGTCATCATCGAATATCTGGACGAACGCTTTCCGCATCCGCCGCTGATGCCCATCGATCCCGTGACCCGCGCGCAGTTTCGCGTAGCGCTGTACCGCGTCGAGCGCGACTGGTATGCGCTGGCGCGCGACATAGAGCTCGATCCGGCCGGCAAGACCGCCGAACACAGCCGTAAAGTGCTGGGCGAAGCGATCTGCGCCAGCGCCGAGGTGTTCAAGGCCAAGCCGTTCTTCTTGAGCGACGAATTTTCGCTGGTGGACGCCAGTATCGCGCCGATCCTGTGGCGCTTGCGGGTTTACGGCATCGAGCTGCCGGCGCAGGCGCAGCCGATCACGAAGTACATGAACTCGATATTCGCACGCTCCACATTTCGCGCCTGCCTGACCGACACGGAAAGGGAGATGCGCCATTGAAGCCGCGGCGTCCTTACCTGCTGCGCGCACTGCACGAGTGGATATCCGACAGCGGTGAAACGCCACACATCGTGGTGGATGCCGCGGCCGAAGGCGTCACGGTCCCGCGCCAGTACGTGAAGGACGGCAAGATCGTGCTGAACGTCAGTTTCTCGGCCACCCAGATGTTGAAACTCGGCAACGATTTCGTGAGCTTCGAGGCTCGTTTCGGCGGTGTGGGTTTTGCCGTGCAGGTTCCCGTGCGCGCCATCCTCGGCATCTACGCGCGCGAGACCGGGCAGGGCATGATTTTCCCGGAGGGCGATGCGGATCCCGATCCAACCGACAGCCCGCCGGCAAGCCCGAGCAGCGGCAAGTCCAGCACCGCCGCGCCGAAGCGGCCGAAATTACAGGTGGTCAAGTAGCGCGAAAGCCCGGGCGAAAGGCGTCTTTGATCCATTCGATCCGATGAGCGCCATCCGGCAAGCCTTCGATCGCCAGCACGTCGAAGCGCGTGTCTATATTCCTCCAATGCCTTTCGCATCCTAGGAAATATTGTGCGGCGCGAATGATCTTGCGCTGCTTGGCCCACGTGACCGAACCCAAGGCGCCGCCGTACTCAGGGCTCTCGCGCTGGCGTACCTCGACGATGGCGAGCACGCCGTCGTCGAGGCCGACCAGATCGAGCTCGCCGGCCTTGCAACGCAAATTGCGCGCAAGAATTCTAAGCCCGCGCACCCGCAGGTATTGCGCCGCAAGTTGCTCGGCGGCCGCGCCGCGCTGCGCGCGCAGGTGCTTCATGCGGCATCATGCCGCGCCGCCGCCTGTCAGGCAGCCGCCAAATCCTGCGCGTTCGTTCAAGTATGCTGCGAAGCAAATGCTTGCGAACATCCATACAGCGGATTTGAAGCGAATTCGCGTTCGATGACTCCGCATTGTAACGATCATATGTTAACTGCAACTCTTGGGTGTGGGACGCGGCCGCCGCGAAAGATTCCTTTGCGCGCCGCGCCTGCAGTATTCTTCGGGTAAGTCGATTTGCTTGATCAATTCCAAAGAAATTGAAGAGGGGGGTCTCATGCCAAATTTCAAACTGCGCGTTGCCGCCGGCGCCATCATCGCGAGCGCAATCGCCCTGGGTTCCTACGCGCCGGCGCAGCAAGCGCCGAGCAGCCGATTCCAACCATTCGCGCGGAGCGGGCCGATCACCGCGTACCGCCAGCCTTTGTCGCTGCTCGCCAAGGAGCGCGTGCAAGTCGTCGTGACCATGAGCAGTGAGTCGGTCGCCGAAGTGCGTGCCCGCACGCCCGGACACGCGATCGACAGCCAGACTCACGACAGCATCCATTCACAGATTGATAAGCAGCACGCGGCGCTGGAGCCGGCCATCGTTGCGCGCGGCGGCAAGGTGCTCGCGCACTTCCATGATGCCATGAACGGCATGAAGGTCGAGATCGAGCGCGGCGAAATCGCCGGGCTGTCGGCCATGCCGGGTGTGGTCCAGGTCGTCGGTGTACCGAAGTACAACATCAGTAATGCCGTCAGCGTGCCGTTCATCGGCGCTCCCGCAGTGTGGCAGGGCATTCCCGGATTTCGCGGCGAGCACGTCAAGATCGCCATCATCGATACCGGCGTCGACTACACCCACGCGAACTTCGGCGGACCGGGAACCGTGGCGGCTTTTGCCGCCGCTGCCGCAACCAGCACGGCACCGGCGGATCCGACCATGTTCGGGCCCAACGCCCCCAAGGTAAAAGGCGGTACCGATCTGGTCGGCGATGCCTACAACGCGGATGTTGCCAGCAGCGTTCCGATGCCGGATCCGAATCCTCTCGATTGCAACGGGCACGGCAGCCACGTCTCAGGTACCGCCGCCGGCTTCGGCGTGACCAATGGCGGCGCAACCTATCACGGCCCCTACGACGAGGCCGCCTATGCTGCCGGCTTCGGCATTGGTCCCGGCGTCGCGCCGCTCGCCGATCTCTACATGGTGCGCGTCTTCGGCTGCGCCGGATCGACCAATGTCGTGAGCGAAGCGATCGACTGGGCCGTGCATAACGACATGGACGTGATCAGCATGTCGCTGGGTGCGCCGTACGGAGCGAGCACCTCGGCGGATGCGATCGCCTCCGATAACGCGGCCAAGGCCGGCATCATCGTGGTTGCCGCCGCGGGCAACAACGGCCCGGCGCCGTATGTCACCGGCGATCCGGCCTCGGCGAACCATGCCATCAGCGTCGCGGCGATGAATGCGCGCGCATTTTTGGCGAATGGCGTTCACATCGCGCTGTCCTCCGGCGGCGGCGCCAACGGTGTCGAGGCCAATAGTCTGAAGTTGCCGGCCGGTAGTGTGCCGGCGGTCATTCTCAAATCGGGCAGTGCCCTGAGTCTGGGCTGCAATGCCAGCGACTATCCCGCGAGCGGAGTAGCGGGCGCGATCGTCATCATTTCGCGCGGTACCTGCAGCTTCAACCAGAAAGCGGCGAACGCGGAAGCGGCCGGCGCCGCCGCCATCGGCGTGGTGAACAACGGCGCGGGATTCTTCAATCCGCTGCTGACCAACGTCACCATTCCCTTCATCGAGTTGCTGCTGAGCGATACGCCGACCTTCCTTGCGGCGCCCTCGCCGCTGACTGCCTCGGTCGCGCCGGCGAATGTGCCCGATGTTACGTTCAGGCTCGCGGCTTCTTTCTCCTCGGGCGGACCGCGCAGCGGCGACGGCGAGTTGAAACCCAACATCAGCGCTCCGGGGGTGAATGTATTTTCCACGAATATCGGCACCGGCACCGGCGGAACCTTCGACTCGGGCACGTCCATGGCGACGCCCCATGTCGCCGGCGTCGCGGCCCTGGCCGTGCAAGCGCACAAGGACTGGAAAGAGCCCGGCCTGCGCGCAGCGGTAGTTCAGACCGGCGCGCCGACCGCGCTCCCTGACTTTTCGCCCCGGATCGAAGGTGGCGGACTCGTGCAGGCGGTCGGCGCCACCGGCACCCAGGTCACGGTGCATGGCGATGAGGACGGCCAGTTGGGACTGCTGTCCTTCGGCGTCGCGGAGTTGACGCGCGATTTCCGTGAGGAACGCGATCTCATCATCCGCGATCACGGACGCTGGCCGGCCACGTTCGCGGCAACGGCGACTTCTCCCGGCGGTGTGCCGCACTCGGTCAATTTGTCGAGTTCGACCGTGTCGGTGCGCGGTCACGACGAGACCACCTTGCGCATGACGCTGTCCATTCCGGCCGCGACCGCGGGCGGGACGCACGACGCGTCGGGCAACGTCGCATTCGAGGACGCTTCGGGAATCATTACACTGACGCCGGAGGGGTCGGCGAACAATGGCGTTGCCCTCAACCTGCCGTACTACGCCGTGACCCGGGCGCGATCCGACGTCGACGCTCGCCTAAGCGACGGCAAGACGCCGAACATCAGGCTCGACAATCACCGCGGAGCGATTTCCGGCAACGGCGATTTCTACGCTTGGGGGCTCAAAAATCCCAAGAGCGGCACCATCGCGGCGGCTTTCGAGCCGCGGGCCGTCGGCGTTCAGACGAATCCGATCTCGGCCGCCGACAGCGTCCTCGTGTTCGCGGTGAACACGTACGGACGATTCTCTAATCCCGCCGCGGGTGAGTTCGACATCCTCATCGATGTCGACGGCGATGGCGTCAATGACTTCGTTTTGTTCTCGGGGGACGTCGGCGCCGTGCTGGCCGGATCGGCCAACGGTCAGATCGGCTCCTTCTTGGTCAATATCTCGACCGGTACGCTGCTGGCGGAATTTCCCGCCGACGCGCCCACCGACGGCTCGATTGTGCTGATGCCGGTAATTGCCTCCGATTTAGGGCTGTCGCCGACAAATCCGCGCTTCAGCTACACCGTGAATGCGTTTGACAGCACCGGTGCCGGGGAGTCTGTGACCGGTGTTGCCTCGTTCAATGCGTTCTCGCCGTCGATCTCGAACGCAATGTTCGTGCCGGTTGCGCCGAACACCACGGCCGAGGTGCCGGTGTCGATCGATCCGGTCGAGTTCCTGAAAACGCCGGCGCTCGGCTTCATGGTGGTGACCGAAGACAACGTGTCAGGTCCCGGCCAGGCAAATCTGCTGAAGCTGAGGGACTGAGCCTTGCAAGGCCGCGCCGGAGTCGTTGGACTTCGGCGCGGCTCATTTCGGCGGCCTATTCGCGCGGCCTATTCGCGCGGCGCGGCCGCGTCATAGACTTCCACGCCGCCGAGGAAGGTTTTCACGACATGCGTGTCGCGAATGGCGGCCGGTGCGATCTTGAGCACGTCCTCGCTCAACAGCACCATGTCGGCGAGCTTGCCGGCTTCGATGGAACCCTTGTCGCGGTCCTGGAATTCCGCGTAAGCGGATTCCATGGTGTACGCGGCGATCGCTTCCTGAATCGACAGTTTTTGTTCGGGGAACCAGCCCTGAGGGTATTTTCCGTCAAGCGTCGCGCGAGTAACGGCGGCATACAGCGTCAACATGGGATCGAGCGGCGCCACCGGCCAATCCGTGCCGAAGGCCAGCCGCACGCCGTGTTGCATGAAGGTTCTGAACGCATAGGTCCGGCCGGCGCGATCATGACCGATGCGCGCTTCCGCCCAGCGCCCATCATCGATGGCCTGGTACGGCTGCACCGAGGCGATGACCTGCAATTGCGCGAATCGCTCGAAGTCGGCGGCGGCCATGTGCTGGGCGTGTTCGATGCGCCAGCGCCGGTCTTTGCGGCCGGCGTTTTTCTCCACCGCTTGATACAGATCCAACGCCGTCTTGATGGCGGCATCGCCGATGGCATGCGTACAGACTTGCAGGTTGGCGGAATCGGCGAGCGCCAATCTCTGGCCGGCCTTGATCAGCGGCAGCATGTCGGAAAACAGCAGGCCGCGATTCCCCGGCTCATCGCTGTAGGGCGCCGTGAAGTACGCCGTGCGCGAACCCAACGAGCCGTCGGCAAACATTTTCAGCGCGCCGATTCTCAAGGATGGACCGCCAAACGCGCGCCCCAACCCAAGCTTCGCCTGATCTTCCACTTGCGTGATGAGCGGCGCGCCGTACACGCGCACGCTGAGCTTGCCTTCGTCCAGCAGCTGCGAGTACACCGCCAGGTCGCCGTAGTCCAAGGACATGTCCTGCACGCTGGTCACGCCGCGCATTGCCGCTTCACGCAGCGCGCGCAATATCGCCCGCCGGCGCTGTGCGAAATTCAGCGGCGGTTGCGCTTTTTGCAGCAGCTCCGTGGCGGCGTCCTTGAGCGCGCCGGTAGGCTGGCCGCTCGCGTCGCGCACGATCACGCCGCCGGGAGGATCCCGCGTCTTGGCGGTAATGCCCGCCAACGCCAGCGCCTTGGAATTGGCGAGCAGCATGTGGCCGTCGTAGCGATCGATCGCCACCGGATTGTCGGGCGTCACCGCGTCGATATCCTGACGAGTCGGCAAATTCGCGGGCGACCACTTGGTCTCGTCCCATTCGCCGTTGCGAATCCATTCGCCTTTGGGCGCATGGGCGGCGTAGTCGGCGATTCGCCGCACGAACTCCTCGAGGCTGGTGACATTGGTGAGCTGCACGGCGCTCAAACTGGCGCCGCCGTCGGAAAAATGCACATGCGCGTCGTTGAAGCCCGGCAGCAGCCTCTTCCCCTGCGCATCGACGATGCGCGTGCGCGGCCCCTGCCACCGCATGACGTCGGTGTCCGAACCGACCGCGGCGATCCGGCCATTGAGGACGGCGACCGCTTCGGCTTCCGGTTGCTTGGGATTCACGGTCCAAATATGCGCATGGCGGACGATCAGATCGGCGGCCGGGCGCGATTCAGCCGCGCGCCCGGCGTTCGGTGTTGGGGCGCCAAGCGCGCTCGCCGCGATCATGGCCGTCGCGGCGACGGATGCGGCGGCGGTCAATTTACAAAACATTGGGAACTCCGCTCTTTATCTGCGCCCACTCGAGATCGCGGCGGATCTTGTTCTGTTGATCAAGATGCAATTTTCCGCTCACGCCGGCGATGTCGCTCGAGGCCGCAGGATTGCTCGAGCGCAGGCTGGGGACCAAGCGATACGCGTCAAATCCAAAGGCATAGAGGCGGTCGCGCCGCGCAGTGCGCGCCGGCCAGGCCGCGCGCACGCCGTCGCGGATTTGCGCGGTGACCGGATCATTGGAAATCATCCACGGCATGTCGGGGAACAGCAGGCCGTCCAAGTCCGAGTTGGCGGTAGGATTGGGCTCGAAGCTGTCCGAGGTGCCATACACCGGCACGTCGCCGGAATAGTTGTATTTGAGCTGCGGCAGGATGAGCCGCGCGGTGCCGGCGGTGCTTGCCGCCACGAAAATGAAGGCTGCATCGCTGCGGTGGGTCGGCGGTTCGGGCTTCTCGCCCTTCTCGACCTTGGTAGCCTTCAACTGCATGACCGACTTGATGACATCGGAGAAATCAACCTGCCCCGAATCATAGCGCCCGGTGTCGAGCACATTACCGCCGAGACTCTTTAGTTCCTCGGCGAATGCCGCCGCGACGCGCGTACCCCATTCGCCCGAGGGCGCGATCACGACACCGTTGACGCGGCCATCGGCGACAGCGCGGCGCGCCACCATGCGCGCCTCGTCCTCGGGCAGCAGCGCAAATTGATAGAAGTTCCTCGGCGCCGCCGCCGCGTCGCTGAGGAAATTCAACGCCAGCACCGGCGTGCGTCCGCCGCTCACGGGCGCGACGGCCGCGACTTCATCCTTGAACAGCGGGCCTACCACGAAGCCGGCGCCGTCCGCAACGGCACGGTTGTAGGCACCGCCGACGGATTCAGCGGCCACATCGTAGATTTTCAGGTGCGGCCGGCTCGCGGCATTCTGCTGCAGATAGGCGGCGATGAAGCCGTCCCGTACCGCGACGCCAAAGGCCTCGCTGCGCCCCGACAGCGGCAGCAGCAGCGCGATCTGACTGGGATATTCGGTGGCCACGGCGATTTGCGTCTGAGCGGTCGCGAGCACGCTCAAGTTGGCGGGGTGCTGCGGATACTGCCGCCGCCACGCGTCGAGCGCCGCGGCCGCGCGCGCCGGATTGCGTTCCACTTCCACGGCGACGGGCCCCAAGTCCAGCCAACCCACCACGACAGGATCCGTTTTGGCGGGCGCTTTCATCGGCGCGCCGCGCTCGGCGGCGGTGCGCACACGGCTCAACAGCTCTTCGCGATTCGCGCGCAGCGCCGCGGGATCGCTCAAGAAACGTTCTCGTTCGACGAGCGCGTGCGTGCCCTCGACCGGATGGCCGGTGAGAAATGCGCTGCGGCCGCGTATCCAATAGTAGTTCTGCGCCTGTTCGGGCGAGGTCGGCACCGGCGCTTGATCGAGTTCCCGAATGGCGCGGGCCGGATCATTTTCCGCGTAGGCAATCTCGGCGGTAACGAGCGCGCGCGGAATGGCGAGTTTGGTGCGTGCTTCCGGCGAAACCTGGGCAAGGGCCTGTTTGGCGGCGGCAACATTGCCGGCCGTCGCCCACTGTTCCGCGCTCAACAATTCGTAATTGTCGCTCTCAGCCGGCACCTGCATCGCCAGATCCGCGTACAGGCGCGCAGCTTCGGCGTGCTTGCCCTCGTGCGCCAGGCGTGCGGCGTGCTCTTGTTTGTCCAGGACGCTTTCCGTGGGCTTGAGGAGGCTGCAGGCAGCCGCAATCAGCGACACCGCGAGTACCGCAATTTGCGCCAGCCGTGGACGCCGTGAGATCGCTGCCATACCCTTGAGCTCCTTAATTCTTAAATATAGGCGCAGATTATAGTGACTATTGGGCCGGCGGCGGCGGGAACGCTCTACGTGGTCGCCACGCCGATCGGCAATTTGAGCGATTTGAGCCCCCGTGCGCGCGACACGCTAAAAAGTTGCGATCTGATTGCCGCGGAGGACACGCGCCACACCGGAATACTGCTGAAGCATTTTCAGATCGGCACACCGCAGCTGTCGCTGCATGATCACAATGAAGGCACGCGTGCGGTTGAAATAATTGCACGGTTGCGCGAGGGCCAGTCCGTCGCGCTGGTGAGCGATGCCGGTACACCGGCCATCAGCGACCCCGGGTTCGAGCTGGTGCGCGCCGTCGCGGCCGCGGGAATCAACATCATCGCCGTTCCCGGGCCCTGCGCGGCGATTGCGGCGCTGTCGATCGGCGCGTTGCCGACGGACCGGTTTTGCTTCGAAGGATTCCTGCCGGCGCGCGGTGCGGCTCGTAAGCTGCGGCTGAAGGCGCTCGAACGCGAGGCGCGCACGCTGGTGATCTATGAGTCGCCGCACCGCGTGCGCGAAATGCTGGAGGATTGTGTGGCGGCATTCGGCGCAGCGCGCGCGGCGGCGGCCGTGCGCGAAGCGACCAAGCTGCACGAGACGACCTACCGCGGCTCGCTGCAGGCGCTCTTGGAGAAATCCAGAACGGACGCTGATTTTTCGCGCGGCGAAATTGTTCTGCTCATCGGCGGCGCAGAGGAGGCGCGATCCGCTGAGGAAGATTCCGAGGCGAAGGCGCAGCTGGACAAGGTGCTGATTGCGCTGCTCGCCGAATTGCCGCTGAAGCAAGCCGCGCGCCTTGCGGCCCTGATCACCGGCGCCCGCGATAATGAAGCCTACAAGCGTGCGCTTGTCCTCAAACAGCAATCTGCCTCGCATTAGCGCCCGTACCTGCGTATGGTGCGCACTGGAGTCGGCCAGACAGTCGCTGTCCTTGCCCGGCAAGGATGGAGGAAAGTCCGGGCTCCACAGGGCACGGTGCCAGGTAACGCCTGGGAGGCGCGAGCCTACGGAAAGTGCAACAGAAAGATACCGCCTAAGTGCCGCGCAAGCGGCGCCGGTAAGGGTGAAATGGTGCGGTAAGAGCGCACCGCGCGGGTGGCAACACCAACGGCACGGCAAACCCCACCTGGAGCAAGACCAAATAGGGAAGCGAGCGGCTTAATCGCCGCTACATGTGGCCCACATGGGCTTCCGGGTAGGTCGCTTGAGCTGCGCGGTGACGCGTATGCCAGAGGAATGACTGTCCAAGACAGAACCCGGCTTATCGGCCGACTCCTTTTTTAGGCGCTTACGCGCCATGTTTCCCGGGGCCTAAGAGGCCCCGCCCGGGAGCGCGGCCCAGGAGAAAGCCAAGAGGCGCTGACGCGCCATGTTTCCCGGGGCCTAAGAGGCCCCGCACCCGGAGCGCGGCCCAGGAGAAAGCCAAGAGGCGCTGACGCGCCATGTTTCCCGGGGCCGGAGGGCGCTTGCGCGCCACAGATCGGGCACGGCAGCAAAATCGTCGGTTAAGAGCAAGATCAGCGGCGATCGACGAAGATCGCGACATTTGCTATCTGTGGAAGTTTCTACAAAGAACCCCTAAGAGATTGATTCCCCTCAAGCCTGCAATCGCAGCGCGCCAACATTGTCCGGAATGTGACCTAAGTCACTGTCGGCACGGGTTTTTTTTACCATAAGGCGTTGACAGTGCTCTCTCTCGCTCCCTATAGTGGAGCCCGGTGGGAAATTGTGGGAGAAAATGGGTTTTCGGGCCCATCAAAGTATGTTCCGGGGTGCCAACAAACTAACGCTCGATGTGAAAGGCCGGCTGGTGATGCCCACCCGCTACCGGGAGCGGCTACAGGAACGTTGTGGGGGCAATTTGGTCATTACGGTCGACAAGGACCAGTGCTTGCTGCTCTACCCCCTGCCGGATTGGGAAGACATCGAGCGCAAGCTCAACAAACTGCCCACCTTGAACCCTCAGGTGAGGCGCCTGCAGCGCCTGATGATCGGTCATGCCACGGACCTGGAACTCGATTCACACGGACGTGTGCTTTTGCCCGCCAATTTGCGCGAGTTCGCCGGATTGACGCGCGATGCCATGTTGATCGGGCAGGGAATGCGCTTCGAATTGTGGGATGAGGCGCGCTGGAGCGAGCAATGCGGTGAATGGCTGGCGAGTCCGGAGAGCACCACCGACTTGCCGCCCGAACTCGACACGTTGTCGTTCTAGCGGTCGGTGCGGTGGAAGAGATTGCGGGGGTTCACACGGCGGTCCTGTTACCCCAGGTACTGGCGGCGTTGAACATCAAGGCCGGTGGCACGTACATGGACGCCACTTATGGCCGAGGCGGACATGCAGGGGCGATTGTGGAGAAGCTTATCGCGAACGGCCGATTGATCTGCCTGGATCGTGATCCCGAGGCCGTCGCGGCGGCCCGGACCCGCTTCTCGACCGATGCGCGCGTCTCGATATTTCTCGCGCCCTTCTCAGCGCTCGAAGGCGTTGCCGATCGGGTGCAGCCGGGACTCAAAGTCGACGGCATTCTCTTCGACCTCGGAGTCTCCTCGCCGCAGATCGACGACGCGGCACGCGGCTTCAGCTTCATGCAGGACGGTCCTCTCGACATGCGTATGTCCGCCGGCGAGGGGATCAGCGCCGCGGACGTGGTCAACGGCGCGCCGCTCGACGAGTTGATCCGTATTTTTCGCGAATTCGGCGAGGAGCGCCACGCGCCGCGCATCGCGCGTGCCATCGTCGCGGATCGCCGGAAAAAGCCGTTCGAACGCACGCTCGAACTGGCGGAGATGATCGCGCGTGTTGCGCGCGGCACGGAGCGGCACAAGCATCCGGCGACGCGCGTGTTCCAGGCGCTGCGCATTTACGTAAATGGTGAACTCGAGGAACTCGAGGCGGCGCTCGACGCCGCGCTCGAGCGCCTCGCGCCGAACGGACGTCTCGTCGTCATCAGCTTTCATTCGCTCGAGGATCGCATGGTGAAGCAATTCATGCGCCGCCACTCGCTGGCCGATCCGATGTATGCCGGCCTGCCCAATATTCCGGTGCACGCGCGGCCCAAGCTGCGCCTGGTCGGCAAGGCCATCGCGGCCGACGACAACGAAATCTCCCTCAATCCGCGCTCGCGCAGCGCGCATCTGCGCGTCGCCGAGCGCCTCGACCAAGGAATTGCCGCATGAAATTTCGCCGCTGGCTGCCGCTCTTTCTGCCGTTGCTGTGGTTGGCCGTCCTGGGGTCGGCCGTGCAGGTGATTTACGAACGCCACAAGGCGCGCGACATGTTCGTACGGCTGGAGAAGCTCAACGCCGAACGCGACTCTCTCGAGATGGAGTGGGGGCGCTTGCAGCTCGAGCAAAGTTATTGGTCCTCGCACGCCTTCGTCGAGCGCGTCGCCAACGCCAAATTGCAAATGAACCTGCCCCAGACACGCGATGTGAGGATCGTCCGCCCGTGAAATTGCGCTCAGGGGAAAACGAGCGCGCAGCGAAATCCTACCGCTGGCGCTCCGCGGTGGTATTAGGCCTGGTGGTGCTGGGCGCCATCGGCCTGGCGGCGCGCGCGGTCGAACTGCAGCTGCTCGATCATGGATTTCTCGCCAAGCAGGGCGACGATCGTTCGATGCGCGTCGTGAAAATCGCCGCGCATCGCGGCGCGGTCACCGACCGCAACGGCGAACCCCTGGCGGTCAGCACGCCCGTGGACAGCATCTGGGTCAATCCCATGGAAATCGACGAAAACATCGATCAATTGCCCAAGCTGGCGCGCGCGCTCAAGGAAGACCAGCAGACCCTTGCCCGGCACATCACCAGCAATCTCGATCGCGAATTTCTGTACCTGGTGCGCCATATGCCGCCGGAGCAAGCCGCGCGCATCAAGGCACTGGGCATTCCCGGCGTGTACCTGCTGCGCGAATACCGCCGCTACTACCCGGCCGGCGAGGTGTCGGCGCACGTGGTCGGTTTCACCACGGTGGACGACAAGGGCCAGGAAGGACTGGAGCTTGGCTTCGATCAATCGCTGAACGGCGAGGATGGCGCGAAACGCGTCATTCAAGATTCTTTCGGCCGCTACGTTGAAAATGTCGAAAGCATCCGCGCACCGCGTCCGGGCCGCGATCTCGTCACCAGCATCGATCTGCGCATCCAGTATCTCGCCTACCGGGAGCTGAAGGCCGCGATGCAGGAATACCGCGCGCGCGCGGGCTCCGTGATCGTGATCGACGTCGAAACGGGCGAAGTGCTCGCGATGGTGAATCAACCCTCGTACAACCCGAACGACCGCGAGCAACTGAAAGCGGGTTTGTATCGCAACCGTGCCGCGACCGATATTTTCGAGCCGGGCTCGAGCATCAAGCCCTTCATCATGGCCGCGGCACTGGCCTCCGGCCAATATCGTCCCGACAGCGTGATCGATACCTCGCCGGGATTCTTGAAGGTGGGAACCAAGGTGTTCGAGGACGAGCACAATTTGGGGGCGGTCGATCTGGCGACGATCTTGGCGAAGTCCAGCAATGTCGGCATGGCGAAGGTGGCGCTGTCGCTGCAGCCGGAGCAAATCTGGAGCACCCTGACCGGTTTGGGCTTGGGCCAGGTCACGGGCAGCAACTACCCGGGCGAGTCGGCCGGCATGCTGAGCAATTATGCGCACTGGCGGCCCATCGGCATCGCCACGCTGTCGCACGGCTACGGTCTCTCGGTCACGCCGCTGCAGCTGGCGCATGCCTACGCCACCATTGGCGCAGGCGGCATCAAGCGGCCCATTTCGTTCGAACGCACCAGCGGCCCGGTGGCCGGCGAGCGGGTCATGGACCCCAAGGTCGCGCGCGAGCTGATTCAATTGATGGAGCAGGTTGTGGAGAAGGGCGGTACCGCGACGCGTGCCTCGCTCATCGGTTACCGCGTATCCGGAAAGACGGGTACCGCGTTCAAATCAATACCAGGCGGCTATTCCACCGACCGAATCATGGCGGTATTTGCCGGATTGGTGCCCGCATCGCATCCCAAACTTGCCACGGTTGTGGTGATAGATGAGCCAAGTCGGGACTTGCATGAGGTCACTACTTTGGCTCAGGGCGGCTCGGTGGCGGCGCCGGTATTTGCGAGCGTGATGTCGGGTGCCCTGCGCCTGATGGATATTGCACCGGATGACCTGCAAAACGTGCCGGCGGCAACTCTGGTACAGGCGAACGACGCACCATGAGCGCCGCACTCATGTGGCTGCTCGACGGCATCGCCAAAATTCCCGCCACCGAAGCGCGCGTCTCGGACCTGACGCTCGACAGCCGACAGGTGCGGGCCGGGAGCCTGTTCTTCGCCCTGCCCGGACTCAAGGATCACGGCCTGAAGTTCGCGGCCGAGGCGGCCGCGCGCGGCGCGAGCGCGGTGTTGTGGGAACCCAGCGCCGATGTGGCGTCCCCGACCTTGCCGCCCACTGTGTTCGGGGCCGCCATCCCCAACCTGAAAGGCCTGGTGGGGCGCATCGCGGACCGCTTCTTCAACTGGCCTTCTTCCCAATTGCGGATTGCCGGGATCACGGGCACCAACGGCAAGACCACCTGCGCCTACTTGCTGGCGCAATGCCTCGAGCGATTGGGTCTGGCCGCGGCATACATGGGGACGATTGGCTGGGGCCGGCCGGCCGCGCTCGCGGAGCCCACGCACACCACGCCCGATGCGATCACCGTGCATCGCGCGCTGGCGCAATTGCGCGGCTCCGGTGTGCGCGAGGTGGCGATGGAGGTGTCCTCGCATGCGCTGGACCAGGGCCGTGTGGATGGCGTGCGCTTTCACGTCGCGGCCTTCACCAATCTGACGCGCGATCACCTGGACTATCACGGCAGCATGCAGAAGTACGGCGCGGCAAAAGCCAGGCTGTTCCAAGCGGCCGATCTGAAGCACGTCGTGCTCAACATCGGCGATGAATTCGGCCGTGCCCTCGCCAGGGACTACGGGGGCGGCGCATCGTTGATTGCGGTCTCGGTGGGCACGGGAGACTCTGGATGGCTCGCCGATCGCGCGCTCAACGCGACGCAGGTAAAGATGGAGACGCGCGGCATCGCCATCGAGCTGGACGGCAGCTTCGGCCAGGCCACGGTGAAGACGCAGCTCATGGGCCGCTTCAATGCCGAGAACTCCCTGGTGGTCTTAGGCTGCCTGCTGTCGCTCGGTGTTTCCCTGGCCGACGCGGCCAAAGCATTGGCCGAGTGCAAACCGGCGCCGGGCCGCATGGAAGTGGTCAAGACCGATGCCCCCAACAAGCCCACCGTGGTGGTGGACTACGCGCACACGCCCGATGCATTGGGGAAGGCATTGAGCGCCGCCCGGGAGCATTGCGAGGGCGCGCTGTGGTGCGTTTTCGGCTGCGGCGGCGACCGCGATGCCGGCAAGCGCCCCGTCATGGGTGGGATCGCCGATGATTTGGCGGACCAGATCATCGTGACCGACGACAACCCACGTTCCGAGGATCCGCAGGCCATCACGCGCGACATTCTGCAGGGCATCAAATCCCGCACCGTCCGCGTGATACACGATCGCGGTCAAGCCATCGCCACCGCCCTGAAGGAAGCACAGGCGAGCGATCTGGTGTTGATCGCGGGCAAGGGCCATGAGGATTACCAAATCTATGGCGATACGCGCCGCTCCTTCAGCGATCGCAGCGAAGCGAAGCGCCTATTGGGAGCCGCGGCATGAGGGGAGGGGCAGCATGAGGTTGGGGGCGGCAGCATGAAGCGAACGTTGCGCGAGGCGGCAAGAGTGGTCGGCGGCGAACTCATCGGCGAGGACCGCCCCTTTGGCTGCGTCTCCACCGACAGCCGCACGCTGAAGCCGGGCGCGCTGTTCGTGGCGCTGCGCGGCCCGAACTTCGACGGCACGGCCTTCGTACAGGCGGCAGCCGCGCAGGGCGCCATCGGCGCTCTCGTCGAACGCGCGATCCCCGGCGCCTTGCCGCAGGTGCGCGTCCCCGACACGCTGCGCGCCCTGCAGGAGCTGGCCAAGAGCTGGCGCGCCGATTTTACGTTGCCGGTCGTCGCCGTCGCCGGCAGCAATGGCAAGACCACGGCCAAGGAAATGACCTCCGCCATCCTGTCGCGCATGGGTCTTTGCATGGCGACGCACGGCAATCTCAATAATCATATCGGCGTGCCGGTGACGCTCATGCGCCTCGAGCCCTCGCATCGCAGCGCCGTGATTGAAATGGGCGCCAACGCGATCGGCGACGTGGCCGCGCTGATGCGCATCGCGCAGCCCACCGTCGGTTTGATCACCAACGCCGGCGCGGAGCATCTGGAAGGCTTCGGCAACTTGGACGGTGTGGCGCAGGGCGAGGGCGAAACGGTGTCCTGTCTCGCGCCCGAAGGAACGGCCATCATCAACGCGGATGACGCCTATGCCGGCTATTGGCGCGGGATTTCCGGCGCGAAACGCATCGTCACCTTCGGCGTGCACACCCACGCGGACTTCGCGGCGAAAAATGTCTTTCAAGGCATTGAGCGCGGTGAGTTCGCCACGCGCTTCACGTTGAATTGCCCCTTGGGCGAGCGCGCCATCATGCTCAAGGCGGGCGGCGCGCACAACATCGGCAATGCCCTGGCCGCGGCCGCGGCCGCGAGCGCCGCCGGCGCCTCGCTCGAGGACATCGCGTTGGGCCTCGCGGATTTCCGCGCGGTCGCGGGACGACTGCAGCTGAAAGCAGGAACGCGCGGCAGTTGGATCATCGACGATTCCTACAACGCCAATCCCAGCTCGGTGCGCGCCGCCTTGGAGGTGATGCGATCCTTGAGCGGTGCGACCTGGCTGGTCTTGGGCGACATGGCCGAGCTCGGCGAGGTAAGCCACGACAGCCATGCGCACATCGGCTCCTACGCGCGCGACTGCGGCATCAAGCGCCTGTTCGCGATGGGCCCGTTGAGCTCGAGAGCCGTGGAAACATTCGGCCCAGGCGGCGAATGGTTTGCGGATGCCGAATCGCTCACCCGGCGGCTGCAGGCGGAGCTCTCGCCCGGCGTGACCGTGCTGATCAAGGGTTCACGCATCAATCGCCTGGAGCGCGTGGTGCAAGCGCTCGGCGGCGGCGGCGCCGGATCAGGTCCCATGATGAGAGCGAGCTAGCGCATGCTGCTAATCCTTACCGAATACCTGGCGAAGTTCTACAGCGGCTTTCACGTCTTTCAGTACCTGACGCTGCGCGGCATTCTCGCCGCCGTGACCGCGCTGCTGATGGGCTTGCTCATCGGGCCGCGCATGATTGCGCTCCTCAGCCACTATCAGATCGGCCAGGTGGTGCGCACCGACGGTCCGCAATCCCATTTGCAAAAAACCGGCACGCCCACCATGGGCGGCGGCTTGATCTTGGTTGCCATGGGCATCGGGACGCTGCTGTGGGCCGACCTGTCCAGCCGCTTCGTCTGGGTGCTGCTCGGCACCACGCTGGCCTTCGGCCTCATCGGTTTCTACGACGACTATTTGAAACTCGTTGTGGGAAACTCGAAGGGTCTCCCCGCGCGCTACAAGTATCTGGCGCAGTCGCTCGCGGCCCTCGCCATCGCGTTCTCGCTGCATGGCATGCATCAGTCGGCCGCCGAGACCTCGCTGTACGTGCCCTTCTTCAAGACGGTTGCCGTGCCGATGTCGACGCTGGCGTTCGTCGCCTTTGCCTACTTCGTCATCGTCGGCACCAGCAACGCGGTGAATCTGACCGACGGTCTCGACGGTCTCGCCATCATGCCGGCGGTGATGGTGGCCGCGGCCTTGGGCGTCTTTGCCTACGCCACCGGCAACGTCAATTTCGCGCGCTATCTGCAAATCCCCTTCATCAACGGCGTCGGCGAGGTGCTGATTTTCAGCGCGACGCTGGTGGGTGCGGGTCTTGGATTCCTGTGGTTCAACTCTTATCCGGCGCAGGTTTTCATGGGCGATGTGGGTGCGTTGGCGATCGGCGCATCGCTCGGCACGATGGCCGTCATCGTGCGCCAGGAGATCGTGCTGTTCGTGATGGGCGGCGTTTTCGTGCTCGAGACCGTGTCGGTGGTGCTGCAGGTCGCCTCCTTCAAGCTCACGGGCAAGCGAATATTTCGCATGGCGCCGATTCATCATCATTTCGAACTCAAAGGGTGGGCCGAACCGAAAGTCATCGTGCGCTTCTGGATCATCAGCTTCGTGCTGGTGTTGGCGGGTCTTGCAACCTTGAAGATCCGCTGATGAACAGTGTGGTGGTCGGCCTGGGCAAAACGGGCGCTTCATGCGTGCGCTATCTCGCCAAGCGCGGCGACCGCGTGAGCGCCACCGACTCGCGGCGCTCGCCGCCGGGGTTGGCCGAGCTCGGCGAACTGGCCGCCACGATTGAATTGCGCCTGGGCGGTTTTGATCTGTCGCTGCTCGAAGGCGCATCGCAAGTGCTGATGTCGCCGGGCGTCTCCCTCGAGGAGCCGATCGCGCGCTCGGCGCGTGCCCGGGGAATCGACGTGCTGGGCGACGTGGAGTTGTTCGCACGCGACGTGCAGGCCCCGGTGATCGGCATCACCGGCACCAACGGCAAGAGCACGGTCACGACATTGGTGGCGAGCATGGCGGCCGCGGCCGGGCGACGGGTCCTGGCCGGCGGCAACTTGGGCGAGCCTGCGCTCGATCTGCTCGAGCAGCCAAAGCCGGATTTGTACGTGCTCGAATTGTCGAGCTTTCAGCTCGAGACCACTTCGTCTTTGGTGCTCAAGGCCGCCGCGGTCTTGAATGTCAGCGCCGATCACCTGGACCGCTATGCTTCGGCCGAGGCCTACGCGCGCGCCAAGGGCA
>Ga0210384_10002265_pt1 | contig 23825 bp, 20 predicted proteins | sample IncBWH2MmetaG_FD_160574 | JGI IMG/M metagenome (GOLD analysis project Ga0210384, IMG submission 160574) | Forest soil microbial communities from Barre Woods Harvard Forest LTER site, Petersham, Massachusetts, United States - Inc-BW-H-2-M | ecosystem: Environmental > Terrestrial > Soil >...
CGCGAGCGCGCGATGCGGAATGGCGAGCAACGATTTCATCGGCGGGTTGATGACGCGCGTGCTCAAGGAGTGTTGGATCAAGTTGCCCTCCGCGCCGAGATAATGGCCGCAAATGTCGCCGACCGCGCCGGCCGTGCGTAGCGAGCGCCAATCGCCGCGCGAGATCACGCCATATTCAAGCGCCTTGGAATCCTCGGTGAGATCGATGGCGCTGAGCAGCGCCATGTCGAGCTTGGGCACCATCGCCAGCACCGAGCGGACCGGCTCGCTTTCGGTGAGCGCCTGGCGCAGCTCGCTTGAGGCCGCAAACATCGGCGCGGTGAGGTAGTGGCAACGCGCATCCAGCGCGCGGGCCATCATGGAGGCATTGTCATAAGGGTTGATGCTGGTGCTTTCGGCGAGCCCGCCGCAAAGCAGCACCACGCTGTTGCCCTGGTCGCTGCGCTTGCGGATGCTTTGCGCGGCGGCGTTGATCGTGCCGCCCCAGGTGATGCCGAGCGAGGCGTTGGAAGCCAGATGCTCCGAGACATATTCGCCGGCGGCAGCGCCAACCATCGCGCGCACGTCGGCGTCGCCGAGCGGCGAGGGCACCACGATGGCGCGCGCGAGGCCGAATTGCCGGGCCAGCCGCGCCTCCAACTCGCTGTAGATGCCGAGCGGATGCTGGATCGTGATCTGCACCAGGCCGCGTTCGCGCGCCTCGCCGAGAATACGGTTCACGCGCTTGCGCGTCAGGTTCAGCCGCGTGGCGATGGCGTCCTGGGTTTGCCCCTCCTTGAAATAATGCCAGCAGATTCGCGCGGCCATGGCGGCGTCGAAGGCATCGTCGGGATCATCAGGCGTGACGGGCATAAGCCCTCCATAGCGCGGATGGCGGCAGTCGCCAACCGCACTTGGAACATATGTACCATATCAGTCACAAATGTGTCGTGGCCGCCCGCTAAGGTCCCCGGCGACTGAAAAGGAGCTTTCCGCATGCGCCGTGATTGGCTTGTGCCGCTATTGGCGACCTGTATCTGGTCTTCCTCCGCGAGCGCGGAGTTTTCCGGCAACAAGATCATCATCGGCGTGATGGGAGACCAGAGCGGCGTGGTGTCCGACGTCGGCGGCCCCGGCTCGATCATCGCAGCCCGTATGGCGGTCGAGGACGCCGGCGGGGCGATCGACGGGGTGCCGATCGAAATCCTGACCGCCGATCACCAGAACAAGCCCGATCTCGCCGTCAATCTCGCGCGAGAGTGGTTCGACCGTGAGGGCGTCGACGTGATTGCGGACCTGCCGCACACCGGCGCCGTGCTCGCATTGATGACGCTCGCCACCGAGAAGAAGCGATCGCTGCTGGTGTCGGGCGCCGCCAGTGTCGAGATCACAGGCGCAAAATGCTCGCCCTATGTCACGCACTGGACCGACGACACCTATGCGCTGGCGCGCGGCACGGCGGCGGCGCTGACCGAGCAGGGACTGAAATCTTGGTATTTCCTGACGGCGGACTATGCCTTCGGCCACGACCTGGAGCGCGACGCGAGCCAGGTCGTGGAGGACCATGGCGGCAAGGTGCTGGGCAGCGCGAAGCATCCGCTGAACACGGCCGACTTCGCCTCGCCGCTGCTGCGGGCTCAGGATTCGAAGGCGCGAGTGGTGGCGCTGGCGAGCGCCGGCGCCGATACGGTCAACGCCATCAAGCAGGCGCGCCAGTTCGCGATCGGCGAGGGTGGCCAGCACCTCGCCGCGCTGCATGCCTTTGTCACGGATGTGAATAGCCTCGGCCTCGATGTGGCGCAGGGCCTGATCATCACCACCGGTTTCTATTGGGACGATAACGACGCGACCCGCGCCTTTGCCGCGCGTTTCGAGAAACTGCACGGCGGCAAGCCGACCCGCGAGCAGGCTGGCGTCTACACGTCGGTCACGCATTATCTGAAAGCGGTCAAAGCGAGCCATAGCGATGACGCCGCGACCGTGAATGCGGCCATGCGCCAGCTTACCGTCGATCGCTTCGGCAAGGAAGCGCGCCTTCAGGCCAATGGCCGCGTCACCTATGATCTCAGTGTCTACCGCGTAAAGACGCCGGCAGAGAGCCGTTACCCCTGGGACTATTATGAGAAGCTCGCGACGGTTCCAGCCGCCACCGCCTTCCGCAGCGCGGCCGACTCCGGCTGTGCCGCCGCAGTACAGAGCGAAGCGAAAGCGCGTTGAAAGTAAATCGAGGCGTGACGAATATTGCGACGATGGAAGCAAACCGGCTCTCGGCGCGAAACGCGCTGGGAGCCATCAGGCATGGCGCGCTCAGCTCGCTCGACCTCGTCCAGGCCTGCCTGGCGAGGATCGCCGAACGCGAAAGCACGATCGGCGCCTGGTGTCATCTCGACCGCGAAGCCGCCATCCACTGCGCCCGCGAGGCCGATGAGCGGCAGCAATCGGGAGTGCCGCTCGGGCCGCTGCATGGACTGCCGATCGGCGTCAAGGATGTCTTCGACACCGCCGATATGCCCAGTGAATACGGCAGCCCGAGCCTGCGCGGCCGCCGCCCGCCACACGATGCGGATGCCGTCGCGCGCTTGCGTGCGGCGGGCGCCGTCATCATCGGCAAGACCGTGACCTCCGAGTTCGGCATGTATGCGGCCACCTCTTGCCGCAACCCGCATGATGGCGAACGGTCGGCCGGCGTCTCGTCCGCGGGCTCCGCTGCCGCGGTCGCGGACGAGATGGTGCCGCTGGCGCTCGGCACGCAGCATACTGCGTCGACACTCCTGCCGGCCTCGTTCTGTGGCGCGTTCGGCTTCAAGCCGAGCTTTGGCTTCACCAGCATGCGCGGCTCCAATATTCTGGTGCCGCGGCTTGCGAATGTGGGATTTCTGGCGCGCTCGGTGGACGACCTCGCATTATTCGCCTCGGTATTCTCGCCAGAACTGGAAACGTGCATGCCGCGTCCGCCGCAACGGCTAGCGTTCGTTCGCGGGCCGGCCTGGACGGACGTCGCGCCCGATGCCGCCGCCGCGCTCGAGGCACTGTGCCGGCAGTTTCCTTTTGCGATCGAGGACGTCGAACTGCCCGCCGAATTCGATGCCGCTGAGCGCATCACGCTCGGGATTCTCGCGGCACATATGGCCGATCGTTTCGGCGGAATGTCGGCGGAAACCCAGCGGGGATACAACAATGCGCTTCGCGATCTGATTGCGGCTGGTCACGAGATGGATGCGGCGACATATATCGGCTTCGACAGGAGTGCGAATGAACTTGCCGCTGTCGCGGACGGCTTGTTTTCGCATGTCGATGCGCTGATCACGCTCTCCGCACCGGGCGAAGCGACAGCGGCCTTGGAGCCCGGTTCGGGCGCGCTCTGCATGCCCTGGAGCCTTGCCGGCCTGCCGGCCGTCTCGCTGCCTCTGTTGCAGGGATCAAGCGGCCTGCCGATCGGCGTTCAACTCGTCGGACGGCGGGGAGGGGATGCCGGGCTGCTGTCGATCGCCGCATGGTTGACGGACGCGGTTGCAGCAAGGGCTCCCGAACCGATATGAAATCTCTTCATTCCATCGAGGCCTGCTGATGCGCCGTGCTGTCGTTGTCACCGTCGATGGGCTGAGGCGGGACATGATCTCGCCCGAGCTCACGCCGCATCTCCATCGCTTTGCCGAACAGGCCGAGCGGCTTGAAAACTATCGGACCGTGTTTCCTTCCTGCACCCGGGTGGTGTCCGCGAGCCTGGCGACGGGATGCTTTCCCGCGCGCCATGGCCTGCAGGGAAATTCAGTGGCGCTGTTGGAGGATGGAAAGCTCGTGCTGCGCGACGCCGGCCATCCGGACTTTCTCCAGCACAAAAGGCGCGTCACCGGCCGCTCGCTGGCGATGCCCACCCTTGCCGAGCGGGTCAGGGATCATGGCGGCGCCATCATCTTCAGCAATGTCTCGCCCGGGGCGGCCTATGCGCACGATCCCGATGGCTACGGCCATGTCTATCACCGCGCCGGCTCGTTCGGTCCCGGCCGGCAGCGCATCGATGACGACGATCATCTCGATGTGACGCTTGACGTGGCGGGGGACCGTCGCATGACCGAGCGGTTCGTCGGCGACGTGCTGGAACGGTGGCGGCCGGCCGTGGCCGTGCTCTGGATGGGCGAACCCGATCATATCCAGCATGAGGTCGCGCTTGGTTCCCCCGAGCACCACGCCGTGCTCGCGCAAGCCGACGCGCATGTCGCGCTTGTCGTCGATGCCGTGTCGCGGCTGCGTACGGCCGGCGACGATGTGCTGCTCCTGGTCGGTTCCGACCACGGCCATCAGACCGTCGAAGGCGTGATCGACGTCGATGCCGAGCTGATCGCTGCAGGCTTCAAGGTAAGCGCGACATCGGGCGATGTGGTTGCGGTGTCGAACGGCACGTCTGCGCTGATCTATGTGCGTCCTGACCAGACCGCGAAGCTACCGGAGCTGCGCTCATTTCTGCAAAGCCGCGTATGGGCCGGCGAGGTGTTCGATCCCGACGGGCTTGCTTCCATAGGGCAGGCACCCGACGCCTGTCTCGCCTTCGCCGTCTCGATGCGCGCAACGGACGCGCCGAACGCCTTCGGCATTCCCGGTTCGAGCTTCGCTGCGAAGCCCGCCTTCGGCAAGCCCGACCGCATGGGATGCGGGCAACATGGTGGGCTCGGGAGATACGAGCAATCGCCCTTCATGATGATCTCCGGCCAGGGCTTCATCGCCGGCGCGGTGCGCGAAGAGCTGGCCCGTGTCGTCGATGTCGCGCCGACGATATTGGCGCATCTTGGCCTGCCGTGGGCCGGTGTCGATGGAGGGCCGCTGCAGAGATAAAGTTCGGCGCGCTTGTAGGTTAAGTGGAAGCCACATTGAAGGTGCACCTCTCCCCTTGTGGGAGAGGTCGGATCGCGCAGCGATCCGGGTGAGGGGTCTGTCTCCACAAACTCAGTCCCAGTTCGCGGATAGAAACCCCTCATCCGGCGCGCGCGTTGCGCGCGCCACCTTCTCCCACAAGGGGAGAAGGAAGGCAGCCTGGGACGCGACTCAGTTTAATGATACGTCGCGACGATATCTGTCACCGCGCGCTCCAGCTGCTGGGCGGTGGCGCATTGGCGTACGACGTTGCAGAAGGTGGCGTAGCGCGGCATCTCGGAGTCGCCAAAACCCCAGGTCAGGCGGCCCTCGGGATTGAGCCACACCACGCGCTTCGACCGTTCGGAAATCCGCCGCAGGATATCGGCGCGGGGATCGAGATTGTTCGAGCGCGCATCGCCGAGCACGATCACCGTGGTCTGCGGCGTTACGCTTGCCATCCACTGCCGTTCGAAATCCGCAAGGGAAGAGCCGTAGTCGGAGGAACCGAAACCAACCTTGCCCATGATATCGTGCATCGCTTCTTCCGCGCTCTTGGATTCGAGGATGTCGCTGACCTCGATCAGGTGTCCGGAAAAGGCAAACGAGCGCACGTCCGAGACCACCTCGTGCAGGCTGTGGATCAATAGCAGGAAGAAGTCCGAGACCCGCGCCACCGAGCCCGATACGTCGCAGAGCGCGACGATCTTCGGCTTGTCGCGGTGCTTGCGTTTCCAGGCGGTGAGGAAGGGAACACTGCCCCAGGCGGCGTTCCGGCGTAGTGTTCTGCGGACATCGAGATGGCCGCGGCGCTGGCGCTTGCGCGGCTTGGAGAAACGCTCGCGCAGCCGCCGCGCCATCTGGCGGATCAGCGAGCGCATCTGCTCGATCTGCCGCGGCTCGATCCGCGCCAGCGGCGCGTTGCGCAGGATTTCATTGCGCAGGTTTTCCGCTTCCTCCCGGCCATAGAGCAGCAACGCCTGTGCCACGCGGTCGCGAACGGTTTCGCGCAGTGCGTCGGTCGCCGTGGTGAGGCGCTCCGCCAGTGCGGGATTGGTCGCGGTCAATCCGTCGAGATCATCGTTGAGGCGCTGGATGCCCATCTGGTCCAGCAGGCGGCTCTGGAAGATACCGCGCTGGGTGAAATAGCGGATGTCGGAGAGCGAGGCGGCGCTGGCGGCATTGGCAATCGCGGCGGCGATGGCGGATGGATCCTGTGCCAGCAGCATTTGCGCGAGCGGACCCAGATTTTGCGGCTGCCCGCCGCCTGCGCTTTGGGCTGATTGATTTGGTGAGGCCGGCGCGCGCTCGTCTGCCGACTGTTTCGCATCGCTCGGCTGCACCGGCTCGCCTTGCGAGAAGAACAGGTCGAAGCAGGAACCCAGGGACTTCTTCTCGTCCTCGCTTTTCGCGAGCGTCAGCAGCAGCGTGTCGCGCAGGATGCTGCGCTCCTCGAAGCCGACCTTGGCCACCGCCCGCATCGCGTCGATGCTCTCGGCCGGCGAGACATGCACTCCGGCTCCCCGCGCGGCGCGAAAGAAGCGATGGAGGTTGTCTCTCATCTGGCGCTAGCCGAACGCGTTGTGCCGCGAGGCATTGGCGACGAAAGTCGTCACATGCGGCAGCGCCGCCTCGACATCGCTTTCGTATTTCAGGAGCACGTTGAGCGTGTCCTTGACCATCTCGTGGCCGAGCTCGGAAGCCTGCAGCAGCACCAGCACCCGTGCCCAGTCGATGGTCTCGCTCACCGAAGGCTGCTTCTTCAGATCGAGCGTTCGGATCGAATGAATGAAGCTCACAAGCTGCTTGCGCAGCGTCTGTGAAATGCCGGGCACGCGGCTCTCGACAATGCGCTCTTCGAGTTTCTGCTCGGGAAAGCCGATATGCAGATGCAGGCAGCGGCGCTTGAGCGCGTCGCCGAGATTGCGCTCGCTGTTGGAGGTCAGGATCACCGTCGGCGGCACCACAGCGGCGATGGTGCCGAGCTCGGGGATCGAGACCTGGAAATCCGAGAGGATTTCCAGCAGTAGCGACTCGAACTCGGCATCGGACTTGTCGATCTCGTCGATCAGCAGCACGCAGCCCTTCGGCTGCTCCAGCGCCTGCAACAGCGGCCGCGGCTCGACGAATTCCTTGGAGAAGAACACGTCGCCGAAATCATGCAGCTGGTCGAGCGCCGCATGCAGCGTCTCGGCGCCGCCCAGCACTTCGCCAAGCTTGTCCTTCAGGATTTGCGTGTAGAGAAGCTGCTTGGCGTATTTCCATTCATAGAGCGCCTTGGCCTCGTCCAGCCCCTCATAGCATTGCAGGCGGATCATCTTCAGGCCGCGCCAGGCCGCGATCGCCTTGGCCAACTCGGTCTTGCCGACGCCGGCCGGTCCCTCGACCAGGATGGGCTTGGCGATCTGCTCCGACAGGTAGACCGCGGTCGCGATCTGGCGGCTCGCAATATAGCCCTGGGAAGCAAGGCCGCTCTCGACGGCTTCGATGGAGGCCAAAGGAGAGGACAAGGGCTGCGGGTCGGGCACGGTTTCTGAGCTCCCGGTATCTTATTGTTTGCGTTGGGGCTCTTCCGAAATCGGAAGATCATTGTTTGGGTAGGGACATTGCCCCGGAAAGTCCATAGCGCGAGATGCCGGCGTGGACGGTAACAGGCGCCGTCTGCTCGGTGTCGCCGACCGGGAAAAGCCTGGTCCGGCCGCTATTTTAGATAGAACGTTGCGGTTCCGTCACAGCCCTCAAATGGGGGCGCTGATAAGGTTCCACCAATTAAGTGCATGGGGCGTTGCACAATGAAAAAGATTTTCTCGATTGCTGCGGTTTTGATGGGCGTTACGACCACGGCCTCCGCGGCGGATTTTCCGGTTGTGCCGGCCAAGGCGCCGCTGCCGGTGCCTGCGATCTTCTCCTGGACCGGCTGCTATATCGGCGTTGAGGGCGGCGGCAACTGGGGTGGCAGCAGCCAGATCGCGCGTTCGGGTGCGAATGCCAATCAGCCTATTACCGGCAACTACGACCTGAGCGGCGGCATCGCGGGCGGCACAGTGGGCTGCAACGTGCAAGTCAGCAACTTCGTGCTCGGCATCGAGAACGACTATTCCTGGACCAACAAGCGCGGCAGCGCGCTTGATCAGCCCCCGTTCGTGGCCGGGACAACGAGCTCCACCCGCGAAAAGTGGATCGATACGCTGCGCGGCCGCTTCGGCTACGCCATCGATCGTTTCATGGTGTACGGCACCGCCGGTGTCGCTTTCGCCGGTACGGAGGTCGCGGTTTCCAATCCGCTGTTCGGCACCGTTGTCGACTCGAAGGATCGCACCGGCTGGGTGCTCGGTGCCGGCGGTGAGTACGCGGTCTGGGCCGATGCCTTTGCCGACGTGACGCTCAAGCTCGAATATCTGCACGCCGGGTTCGAATCGAAGCAATATTTCGTTCCGCCGCTGGCTATTGCGGGCGGCACGATCGCGACTCGTGACACCAAGCTGAGCGATGACATGGTGCGCGCCGGCGTGAATGTGAAATTCAATTGGGGCCCTCCGCCAAGCGGCTCGGTGGTCGCGAGGTATTGATCGCGCTGTCGGTCAGCCGATCTCTCGCAACGCGAGGGCCCCGAAATGGGGCCCTTTTATTGGCTTTTGCACCACTTGCCGGGCCTTAGCGAAGTTGCGACATTTTTCTTACATGTGACGCCGCTAACACTCAGCTCTGCGACGAGCGCATGGAGGCCCGCGATGAAGCAATACATAGCTGTCGGAGTAGCTGTCGTTGCAGGCGCTGCCCTGATCGAGGCGGCGCTGATCCCGGGGCTGGTGATCGGTGGTGCCGCCGTGCTGGCGCCGCGGCTGTTGCCGAAGGCGTTGCCGATGCTGCGGCGGCGCATGGCGCGGGCGGCTAGCCCGCGCCGGTCGAACACGCCGGCGACCGGTCAGGCTTTGGCGAAATCGCAGAACTCCCTGTTGCCGCGGTTTGCGATGGGACAGGCGATTGCCAAAACCATCACCTACCGCCTCATCGTCACGACGCTCGACTTCACCACGAATTACATCGTGATCGGTGAGCTTGCGACCGCAGCCGGCCTCTCCACCTTCAACCTCGTCGCGGGTCCGCTGTTCTATTTCGCGCATGAAGCGGGATGGAACTATCTCGCTCATCCCGAATCCGGCGTCGCGCTGCCGCTCCTCACGCCGACGGAAGGGGATCCCGAGCGGGTCGCCGTTGGAATCGGCGGCCTCACGGTCAGCCGCGCGCTCGCCAAGACCGTCACCTTCCGCACGCTCGCGACCATCATGGACTTCACGACCAACTATGTCGTGGTGGGCAATGTCGGACAGGCGGTCATCCTGTCGGCGACCGGCTTTGTGCTCGGCCCCTTCGTCTATTATGGCCACGAAAAGGCCTGGGACTATTTTGGCGAGCGCAGCGCGCAGGCGGATGGCGGTGCTGATGACACCAGGCTGCTGCCGGCACCGGCGTAGCGCGCGTCAAAACTCCAGCGGCGCGTTGTCGACTACTTCCTTCATCACGAAGAAGGTGCGGGTCTGGCGCACGCCGGGAAGGCGGATCAGCTGCTCGCCATGGATGCGGTTGAAATCCTCCATGTCGCCGACGCGGATTTTCAGGAAATAATCGAAGTCGCCGGCGACCAGATGGCAGTCGAGCACGAATTTCAGCTTGGCGGCGGCCTGCTCGAAGGCGGCAAAGCTCTCCGGCGTTGAGCGGTCGAGCACCACGCCGACCATGACAAGCGCCCCCTTGCCGACCTTGCGCGGCGCCACCATCGCCCGAATTTGCTTGATGAAGCCCTCCTCGAACAGGCGCTGGGTACGGCGATGGCAGGTCGCGGCGCTGACGCCGACCTTGTCGGCCAACTCGGCATTGGTGAGGCGGCCGTTGGTCTGCAACAGCCGCAACAGCTTGATGTCGATGCGATCAAGCTCATCGGTCATGGAAGAATCTTCCGGAAATATGGATATAGATGGAAGTAAACCTAACACATAAGACAAGTAGTGCAATTAAATCGACAGATGGGCTGCCAAATTAGAAAGCACCTTTTGGATCAATAATGCTACGGATATTCGCCATCGAAGCAATTTTCGGGATCAGATCATGCTGGAGAAATTCGAGCGCTATCCGCTCACCTTCGGGCCCACCCATATCGAGAAGCTGTCGCGGCTCTCCGGCCATCTCGGCGGCAAGGTCGAGATCTATGCCAAGCGCGAGGACTGCAATTCGGGGCTGGCTTTCGGCGGCAACAAGCTGCGCAAGCTCGAATACATCATTCCCGACGCGCTCGCCTCCAACGCCGACACGCTGGTGTCGATCGGTGGTGTGCAGTCCAACCACACCCGCATGGTCGCGGCCGTCGCGGCCAAGGTCGGCATGAAGTGCCGCCTGGTGCAGGAAAGCTGGGTGCCGCATGAGGACGCCGTCTACGACCGCGTCGGCAACATCCTGCTCAGCCGCGTGATGGGCGCCGATGTGCGCCTGGTCGACGACGGCTTCGACATCGGCATCCGCAAGAGCTGGGAGCAGGCGATCGAGGAAGTGAAGGCAGCGGGCGGCAAGCCCTATGCGATCCCGGCCGGCGCTTCCGTGCACAAATATGGCGGGCTCGGCTATGTCGGCTTTGCCGAGGAAGTGCGCGCGCAGGAGCAGGAGCTTGGCTTTGCCTTCGATTACATCGTCGTCTGCACCGTCACCGGCTCGACCCATGCCGGCATGCTGGTCGGCTTTGCGAAAGACGGCCGCGCGCGCAAGGTGATCGGCATCGATGGGTCCTTCACGCCTGATCAGACCAAGGCGCAGGTGCTCTCGATCGCGCAGAATACGGCGAAGCTGGTTGAGCTCGGCCAGGACATTGTCGCCGATGATGTCGTGCTGATCGAGGATTACGCCTATCCAGCCTACGGCGTCCCTTCCGAGGAGACCAAGGAAGCGATCCGCCTCAGCGCGCGGCTCGAGGGCATGATCACCGATCCCGTCTATGAAGGGAAATCGATGCAGGGGATGATCGACCTCGTGCAGAAGGGCTATTTCCCCGCGGGTTCGAAGATCCTCTACGCCCATCTCGGCGGCGCCCCGGCGCTCAATGGATATGCGTATGCGTTCCGGAATGGGTGAGTGAAGGCAGCTGTGGACGCAAATTCCGCTGTCGTCCTGGGCAAGCGCAGCGCGACCCAGGACCCATACCGCGGAATCTCTCGATTGGCCCCGATCGCAATCCCGAACGACGAATCTTCGCCCAACTGCTCCCTGGGGTAATGGGTCCCGGATCGGCGCTCGGCTTCGCCTCGCTTGTCCGGGACGACGGCGGGATTTAATCTCGCCGCTCCCTCACCAGCCGCAACAGCTCGTCGCCGTAATGCTCCAGCTTCTTGTCACCGATGCCCGGCACGCCCCGCAGCTCGTCGAGCGTCGTCGGCCAGGCGCGCACGATGCCGTCGATGGTCGCATCATGCAGCACCACATAGGCCGGCACGCCGCGCTCGCGGGCGATGTTGGAGCGCCAGGTGCGCAGCCGCGTGCGCAATTCCGGATCGACATCGCCCTGCGGAGCGTTCGCTGCCGGCGCAAGATCGCCGCGGCGTGATTTCGTCCTGGTGGCGCGGATGCGCGTGCCGGGCGCCTGCTCGCGCAGCATCACCTCGGTCTCGCCCTTCAGCACGCCGCGCGCGGTGTCGGTGAGCTTCAGCGCGCCATAGGCCTCGCTGTCGGCGCGAAGATGGCCCATCGCGACGAGCTGGCGCAGCACGGCGCGCCATTGCTTTTCGTTGAGTTCGCGGCCGACGCCGAACACCGACAGCTTGTCGTGCTCGAATTGTTGGACGCGTTCGGTCAGGCGGCCGACCAGCACATCGATCAGGTGCATGGCGCCGAAACGTTGCCCGGTGCGATAGGCGCAGGACAATAATTTCTGCGCGACAACCTTGCCGTCTGAGAGGCGCGGCGGCGACAGGCAGTTGTCGCAATTGCCGCAACTCACCGTACCGGCGGTTTCGCCGAAATAGCCGAGCAGGCGGCTGCGCCGGCAGTGCACGGTTTCCGCCAGCGCCACCAGCGCATCGAGCTTGCCAATCGAGACCCGCTTGAACGCGTCAGAGCCGGTCGACTCGTCGATCATCCGCCGCTGCTGCACGATGTCTTGCAAACCAAAGGTCATCCACGCCGCGGACGGCTTGCCGTCGCGCCCGGCGCGGCCGGTCTCCTGGTAATAGGATTCGATGCTTTTCGGCAGATCGAGATGCGCGACAAAGCGCACGTCCGGCTTGTCGATGCCCATGCCGAACGCGACGGTCGCGACCATCACGATGCCGTCCTCGTTGAGGAAGCGATCCTGATTGCGCGCGCGAACACTGGCGTCGAGGCCGGCGTGATAGGGCAGCGCCGGAATGCCGGCTTCGCTCAGGGAAGCCGCCATGTCCTCGACCTTGGCGCGCGACAGGCAATAGACGATCCCGGCATCGCCGGCATGGCGCTCGGCAATGAAGGCCTTCAATTGCGCAGGCCCGTTCTGCTTGTCGACAATCTCATAACGGATATTGGGACGGTCGAAGCTCGCGACGAATTGCGGCGCGCCTGTGAGCTGAAGCCGCTCGACGATCTCCTTGCGCGTCAGCGCGTCCGCAGTTGCCGTGAGTGCGATGCGCGGCACGTTGGGGAAACGCTCTGCCAGCACCGACAGGCCGACATATTCCGGGCGGAAATCATGCCCCCACTGCGATACGCAATGCGCCTCGTCGATCGCAAACAGCGCGATGTTGGCTTGTGCGAGCAGCGATAGGCAGCGCGGCGTGAGCAGGCGCTCGGGCGCGACATAGAGCAGGTCGAGATCACCGGCAATCAGCCGCCGCTCGACTTCGGAAGCCTCCTCGAACGACAGCGTCGAGTTCAGCACCGCGGCGTTGACGCCGGCCTCCAGCAGCGCCGCGACCTGGTCGCGCATCAGCGCGATCAGCGGCGAGACCACGATGCCGCAGCCGTCGCGGAGCAGCGAAGGCAACTGATAGCACAGCGACTTGCCGCCGCCGGTCGGCATCAAGACCAGGCAGTTGCCGCCATCCGTCACATGGCGGATGATTTCTTCCTGCGCGCCGCGAAAGGCGGTGAGGCCGAACACCGAATTGAGCAGGCTGAGCGCGTCACGGGCGAGGGCATCGCTGCGGGCCGGGACGTTGGCGGGAACGGACATCTCAAATCTGGTTGGTTCGGGCGAGGCCGGGACAGTAGAGGTGCCGTTGTCACAAGTCCATTGCAGATTGCGCGGTTCACAACTTCGCCTGCTTGGCGCCGGATTCCCGCGCTGCCTCGCGCCGTGATTTGGATCACATTCGCCGTCAGGAATGATATGATCGAATGCGTCAGGCACGCCCGCACGATCGGCGGGCTTTTTAGGGCGCGATACCATGAAACAGATGTGGGTTGAGCGACGCTGGCTTCTGCAAGGCGGCCTCGGCGTGATCGCGGGCTTGATGAGCCACGCTTCGCTGGCGGATGTGCTGGTCACCGATGACGCGGCCGCGACCGCCGGCGACGATGGTGTATTGGGCGCGCAACTTCGCCTCGGCGAGCAGTTGATGCGCTATCTCGCCTCCCACAAGCCGCTTGGAGCCAGGGATGGCGCGGAAGCCACCGGCCATGTGGTGGTCTCGCCGGCGAGTCTCGCCGCGATCCTCTCCCTGGTTGATCTCGGCGGTAGTCCGGTGATGCATTCGGCGATCCATCGCGCCCTCGGCTTCAAGCACGCCGTGCGCCGCAAGGAACTTGGCGATCTCGCCAGTTTGCGCAACAGCGTTTCCGCCATCATCCGCCAGAGCGGCAAGGACGGGCCGATGGTGATGGCCAACCTCGTCGCCTTCGATCGCGTGACCAAGCCGAAGCAGCTCGGCATGTATGCCCTGTCCGGCGCCGGCGCAGACGTGCTGGTCGACACGCTCAGCGATGCCAAGGTGATCGACCGCATCAATGCATGGGTCAAGGAGAAGACTCATGATCTGATCCCGCAGATCCTCGACGAGGCGCCGGAGACGCTCGGCCTCGTGGCGCTGAACGCGCTTTATTTCAAGGATAAATGGCAGGTGCCGTTCGAGCCGTCGCGCACGGTGGCGGCGCCGTTCCAGACGACATCCGGCAAGCCGGTGGACGTTCAGATGATGCATTCGAAGGTAACGGAGTTCCGTTTCCGGCAGGACGATCGCTTCATTGCGGCCGAGCTCGGCTATGCCAACGAGAATTTCAAGCTCGTCGTCGCCACGACCAAGTCAGCGCCGGCCCAGCCGCTGGAGTTCGCCGCGGTATCAAGCTGGCTGGACGGCAGGGGCTTTGATGCGGAGAGCGGCGAGATTGCGATCCCGAAGCTGAAACTCTCGGCCTCGGGCGAATTGCTGCAGCCGCTGGACACGATGGGGCTGTTCCTGGCGCGTCACTCGCCGCGCGCTTTGCAGGGATTTTCAGATGCGCCGCTCGAGATCGCGCGCATCTTCCAGAAGATCGAGCTGCGCGTGAATGAAGAGGGCACCGAGGGTGCCGCAGCGACGGCGGTGATGACGACACGCGGCATCAAGATCGCGACCGATCACATCAAGATGGTCGTGGACAAGCCATTCGTCTTCGCGCTGCGCGACGACAAGACTGGCCTCATCCTGTTCATGGGATATGTCGGCGCGCCGGCGAAGATTTCGTGAGGTTAGATTGAGCTGATGCGGCACTGACGGTGCACCTCTCCACTTGTGGGAGAGGTCGGATCGCGTAGCGATCCGGGTGAGGGGTCTCTCTCCGCGAGCGAAGCTCTCTCAGTAGCATTCGCGGAGAGAACCCCTCATCCGTCGCGGACTTCGTCCGCGCCACCTTCTCCCACAAGGGGAGAAGGAAGATTCCTATGCTTCGGCGCGGCGCAGGGCTTCCGCGACTGTCACAATCGGCAACTTGCGCTTCGCCGCCGCCTCCAGCGCATGGCGGAGCAGTTGCGGCGTGCAGCCATAGGGGCTTGGCTTGGCCGCGATGTCGTGGCCGTAGAAAATCAGCCAGCCGCCGGTCTCTACCGCCTCGTCGAAGGCGCGATCGATGTCGTCTGCGTCGATATGCTGGTTCACCAGCGGCGTCGCGCGCAGGAAGTGCAGGTCGATGCTGCCGCTGTTGACGCCGGGCAGTATGCTCCGCGCCGAGCGGAATGTTCCGGCGAGCTGGCTCTTGCGCGAGACCGAAACAGAACCGTAAGGGTGCGCGAAATTATCGAGCCGGATCGAGGAGTCCAGTCCCTCCAGGAAGCGGCGGTTCAGCTCGATCTCCTCCGCCATGGTGTCGGCGTCGAGATCGGTCGTGCGACGATGCGTGAAGGTGTGGCAGGCGATTTCATGGCCCTTGCCGTGCAGGCCGATGATGTCATCGGCGTCGGCGCCGTTCCAGTGACCGGACCATTGGTTGAGCAGGCCGCCGGCGACGTAGAAGGTAGCGCGCCCGCCATATTCCTCGATCATTGGTGCTGCGATCTTCGCCGCGGTGTCCGGAATATCGTCGAAGGTGAAGCTCACCATCGGATCATGGCCGGACAAGACGAGCGGCGTCGCATAGAGATGGCGGGCGAGGCGGTTGGAGACGCGCGCCTTGATCGCGGACCAATCGGCTTGCATGCGCGGTTACTTTCGAACGGATTCGGGCGGCTGGACGCGTGCGTCCTGCCCGAGAAAATCGAGCCAGTTGCGGAAAATGGTGGTGGCTGCGCCACCTGCCGGCACGCCCTGACGCAGCGTCAGACCGGGAAGCTCGGCGGCCATCTCGACCTTGCGGTGGGCGTGCGCACGCTGTTCGAAATCGGCGAGCACTTCTTCGGTCTCACTATCGAAATAGGAAGCCGGGATAGCCGGATAATCCTTCCGCTCGCCCGCAAGGAAGCGCGCGATGTCCCGCATATATTCCCGCTGCAGCGACAGCGCGTCATATTCCGGATGGCCCTGGAAGAAGATGAAGCGGCTGTCGAAGTCGCGCGCAAAGATGTCGACGCCGGCCTGTTCGGAGCGGGTCAAGATCTGATAGCCGCTCTCGACGAGATCGCCTTCGCGCACCTCGTTGAGGCGCGAATGCGAAACCTTGATCGAGGCCGGCAGGTCGTTCGTCAGCCAGTCATTGGCCGTCCTGGCGCAATCATAGACGCCGGAGCATTTTTGCGGCAGGCGCTTGCGTTCGATGCCGTCCAGATGCAGCAGGGCCGCATGCGCGGCGAGGCACGACAAGATCGCCGAGCGCGTGTTGGCCCGCGCCCAGTCGATGAGGTCGGTGAACTCGCGCCAGTAGGGCTCTTCCGGCAGTGTCGCGGCGAGCGGCTCGGCGCCGGTGACGATCAGCCCGTCGATATGCAGGCGATGAAGCTCGGCGATATCGACATAGTCCTTTTCGATATGGTCCTTGGCCTGCTTGGAGCGGGCTACTGTGGGCAGCGCGAAGCAATGGAAGCGGACGCGGGTCTTGCCGGCGGCCGATTGCACCAGCCGCATGAATTGCCGCTCGGTCGCCTTCAGCGCGCTGTCGGGCATGTTGTTGACGAGCGCGATCGTGAGCTCGCCCTGGCCGGCGCGCTCGGGTTCGCTCGAGGCCGGCGCCAGCGCGGGACTTGCAATCGGCTTGTCGAACGGGAGCGCCATGTTCGCTTCTCGTTAAGTCTATTCCGCCGCCTGCAGCGAGGGCCGCGCGCTCGCTTTCGCCAGCGCCTGGTCGATGTCCTCGATGATGTCAGAGATGTGCTCGATACCGATCGAGAGGCGGATGGTCTCCGGCAGCACGCCGGCCATGCGCTGCTGCTCGGCCGACATCTGCCGGTGCGTGGTCGATGCCGGATGGCAGGCGAGCGACTTGGCGTCGCCGATATTGACCAGCCGCGTGATCAGCTTCAGCTGATCGTAGAAGGTCTTGCCGGCTTCCATGCCGCCCTTGATGCCGAAGGTGAACAGCGACGACGAGTTGCCGCCAAAATACTTCTGCGCCAGCGCGTAATAGGGGCTGTCGGGGAAGCCGGCGTAATTGACCCAGGCGACGCGCGGGTCCTTGCCGAGGTATTCCGCGACCTTGCGGGCGTTCTCGACATGGCGCTCGACGCGCAGCGCTACCGTCTCGATGCCCTGCAGCAGCAGGAAGGCGTTGAACGGCGACAGCACCGAGCCCATGGTGCGCTGATAGATGCTGCGCGCGCGCTCGATATAGGCCGTCGGCCCGAAGCGGTCGGCATAGACCATGCCGTGATAGGACGCATCGGGGTTGTTGAAGGCGGGGAAGCGGTCGGGGTGATTCTTCCAGGGGAAGCGGCCGCTATCGACGATGGCGCCGCCGAGCGTGGTACCGTGGCCGCCGAGGAACTTCGTCAACGAATGGACCGAGATGTCGGCGCCGTATTCGAACGGCTTCAGCAGGATCGGCGTGGCGACCGTATTGTCGACGATCAGCGGCACGCCATAGCGATGCGCGACCTTCGCCAGCGCTTCGATGTCGCAGATATTGCCGGCCGGGTTGCCGATGGTCTCGGCGAACACCGCCTTGGTGTTCTCGTCGATCAGCTTCTCGATCGCGTCGGGCTGGTCGCTGTCGGCGAAACGCCCGGTGATGCCCTGCCGCGGCAGCACATGGCCGAGCAGCGTGTGCGTCGTGCCATAGAGCTGCGGCACGGAGACGATGTTGCCGCCAGTGTCGGCGACATTGACGAAAGCGAAATGCAGCGCGGCCTGGCCGGTTGCGACCGCGAGCGCGCCGACGCCACCCTCGAGCTCGGCCACGCGCTTCTCGAGCACCGCGGTGGTGGGATTGGCGATGCGGCTGTAACGGAAGCCGTCGGCTTCGAGATTGAACAGCGCGGCGCCGTGATCGGCGCTATCGAACGCATAGGCGACGGTCTGATAGATCGGAACGGCGACGGATTTCGTGGTCGGATCGGGCTCGTAGCCGGCGTGAATGGCGATCGTCTCGTTGCGCATCGTCGACCTCTGCAAATCAAGCGCAATCGCATCCTCAAGAGATGCGTTTTGTGCGCTTCGTTGATTAGAGGTGAGGCGTAAAACGAGCAATAATTCGCGCCAACATTGATGAGATAACCCTAACGAATTCGACCTGATTAATTAAAATTTGAATCAAACGATAATCACTTGGCGATCACTTGGCGACGGCGCGTCGGACCTGCTCGCCGATCTGCGACAGCACCAGCCGCGCCTGCGGCAAAACGGCGCCCATGGCATGGAAGTTATGGATCATGCCGTTGTGGCAGACATGCTCGACATTCACTCCGGCCGCGAGCAGCTTGCGCGCATAGGCGTTGCCTTCGTCGCGCAAGGGATCGAACTCGGCGGTGTGGATGATCGCGGTCGGTAAGCCCTTCAGGTTCATCGCGCGCAGCGGCGAGATCCTGACATCCGCGGTATCCGTGCCTTCAAGCAAATAGTCGGTGAGATCGGCTTCCAGCGTCGTGCGATGGATCAGATTGTCCTCGGCGAACTCCTCGCGCGAGGGCGAGATTTCTTCGAAATCGAGCACCGGGCAGATCAGGCATTGCGCCGCAATCGCAAGCCCCGCCTGTCGCTGGGCGTATTGGCAGACCACGGCGGCAAGCGTGGCACCGGCGGAGTCGCCGCCCACGACAAGCCTGGTCGCGTCGATGCCGAGCGAAGCTGCGTTGCGGGCGATAAACTCGGTGGCGGCAATCGCGTCGTCCACCGCGGCGGGGAATTTATGCTCCGGCGCGAGGCGATAATCGACCGAGACTAGGCGGCAGCCGGTCGTGTCCGCCAGTGCCGCCGCCACGCGGTCATGGGTTTCGATGCTGCCGGCCACCATGCCGCCGCCATGGAAGAAGACGAAGCCGGGTAGCCGCGCGTCGTCCTCGCTGATCGGCGCGTAGAGGCGATAGCGGATGTCGCCGGCGGGGCCCGGCAAGGTGCCGTCGGTCGCCGTGACATTGGCAGCTTCCGCACGGGCGAACTGCATCAGCTTGGCCAGCGACAGGCGCCGTTCGACCGCGGTCGGCCGCGTACGTGCGGCGGGCGAGGCCGCGGCCATCATGGTCAGAAATCGCTTGGCGATCGGGTCGAGCGGCATGGCGGTTCCGGTTAACCAAGGAACCTTACCATGGCCGGCGATGCCAGGTGAACCGCTTGCGGCCCGGGCCTAGAGTGAAATCGATTAAGGAATTGGGACAATCATGCGGCGCACACTTGCCGCAGGGATAAACGACATGACGGGAATCGTAAAACCCATCACTTATTCGCAGACCTGGACCTTTTTCGAAGGCAATTGGCACGAGGGCAACGCGCCGATCATGGGGCCGCGCACGCATGCGGCCTGGCTCGCCTCCACCGTGTTTGATGGCGGGCGTGCCTTCGAGGGCGTGGCGCCCGATCTCGATCGCCACTGCGCGCGGGTCAATTGGTCGGCGGCTAATTTCCGCCTGCAGCCGCTGGTCGATACCGAGACCTGGATTGGCCTCGCCCGCGAAGGCATCGCGCGCTTTGCACCGGGCGCCGAGCTCTACATTCGCCCGATGTATTGGGCGCAGCATGGCCAAGGCGGCGGCGTGTTGTTCGACCCCGAGACCACCAATTGGTGCCTGTGCATCTATGAGGCGCCGATGCCGCAACCGACGGGGAATGCGATCACGCTGTCGCCGTTCCGCCGTCCGACCGCCGAATCCGCGCCGGTCGACGCCAAGGCGGCCTGCCTCTATCCGAACAATTCGCGGGCACTGATCGAGGCGGCTTCGCGCGGTTTCAACAATTGCCTGATGCTGGACATGCTGGGCAATGTCGCCGAATTCGGCAATGCCAATGTGTTCATGGCGAAAGATGGCGTGGTCTACACGCCGGCGCCGAACGGCACCTTCCTCAACGGCATCACGCGGCAACGGGTGATCGATCTTCTGCGCGGCGACGGTGTCACCGTGATCGAGAAGACGCTGCGCTATGAGGATTTCGAGAAGGCCGACGAGGTTTTCTCGACCGGCAATTTTGCCAAGGTCGCCCCGGTGATCCGGATCGATGATCGGCAGCTTGCGCCGGGCCGGTTCTATACGCGGGCGAGGAAGCTGTATTGGGATTTCGCGCATGCCAAGCGGTTGGCGGCGTAGGTCTATCAGTCGTCATTGCGAGCGAAGCGAAGCAATCCAGACTGTCGCCGCGGTGACGGTCTGGATTGCTTCGTCGCTACGCTCCTCGCAATGACGATGTGGAGAGAGCCTACGGCCCGTACAGCACCAGCTCGGTATCGCTGAGATCCGCCAGCCTCGGCCGGTGCGGGCCCTTGCAATATTTACGGCCGCGCTTCTCCGTGTAGAAGCCGGCGACGCCTTCAATCGGCCCATTGGCGTCGAAGAATACGGAAATCTTGCCCTGCCGCAGCAGCGCCTTGCCGATCGCGCCCGCGCAGGCGACGTAGTCGGCGACATCGCGGCAATAGATCAGCTGCATCGCGGGCGGTGAAATCCAGCCGCGGCGGATGCGCATCGGAAGCAGCACGAAAGGTTTGACGTCGGTTGCGGTACGGCAGACCAGGCTGAGGCAGCCATAGGCGGCATGCCGCGCCAGAAGCTCGACGTCGGACGCCGGAAGGCCTTCGATCTCGGTCGCATTGGATGAGACGATCTCGACCGTCATGCCCGGCGCAGGCCGGGACAGCAGCGGGAACGAGAAGAAAAGCCCCTTGCAATAGGCGCGGAAACCCTGGGCTTCGATGATCGGCCAGGTCCAGGTCGCGGGACTGATGTTGAAATAGGTGACTTCGTTGTGGCGCTGCGCGATCTTGGTCAGCATCGGCGCATAGTTGCGGAACGCCGGCTCGACATACCAGCTCGACAGATTGCAGTGGATGGCAAGCTCGCCGTCGCAGGGGCGCAGCGTGTAAAGCAAGAGCAGCACGCCGACCGGCGCGCCTTCGTGGTCCAGCATGTAGCCGAAGCGCGGATAGCCCTGCGGCACATCACGCCGCGCCGCCTGGCGCTTCAGTCCCTGCATCCAATAGTCGCGCGAACGCCCGGCGAAGCCGCGCGTCAGGAGATCAGCGACGCGATCGAGATCGGCCTCGCTGATTTCACGGCACCGGATTTGTGGCCTGGGCGCGTTCACGGACGTAACCTGCAAGCTTTACCGCCAGCCTTCGCCATGGGCGGTCGCGTGCGTCGCCATGCCGAGCATTTCGCGCACATGTGTTGGCCACGCGGCGAGATCGGTGCCGTGGGTGTGGAACATCGCAACCGCGAGGCGATCCATGCCGAAGGCGACGCAGCCGGTGTGTGCCGGCTCGCCGCCCGCGTCCTGGATGCCCCAGGTCGTGCCGAAATGCGCCTGGTGATAGTTGAAGCTCATGCAGGCGGTCGGCTGCTCTTCCGAGCGCAGCGGCACCAAGAGCTCGAACTTCAGCGATTGCTGCTTCTGGCTCACCGCCTTCATCTGGCCGACGCGGCCGAAGAAGGGGTCGCTGGCATAGTCGACGCGGAAAGCAAGGCCGAGGTCGCGCGCGATCGCCTGTGCCTTCACCATCCAGCGCTCGCGGAAATCGGAGACGTCATCGGGCGTACCGATGCAGACATATTCCCGCATCCGGAACGATTGCAGGCGATCCAGATGGCGCGACGGCTCGCGGCGGAAGCAATCAGCCGCGACGTCGAAACGAAGGCCGCCCTTGGGCAACTGGCCGCGGGCGGCCGCGATCGGATAGACGGGGTAGCAGGCGGCCGGCGACAGCACGAGATCGGCAGGCGACAGCGACGTGGTCCAGTCGCCGCCGGCGTCGAAACGGCTCACCGCGGCGTTGATCTCGCGCTCGGTGCCATGCAGGCCGCAGACGCAGCCGAGCAGGTTCGGAAAGCTCTTCAGGTAGCCCGACTTCTCGAGCTGCGCGCGGTTCATCACCGGCGGGAAGCGCATCACTTCGGTATTCGGCTCGCGGTTGCGCGTGATCAACGCGGCGAGGCGCTCGACCACGTCCTCATAAAGCGCGGTGCGGGCATAGACGCCGTCGATGCCCATCTTGTGAAACAACACATCGGCGAGATGATCGAGCGGATCAGCCGAGTGCGGCGCGAGTTCAGGCGATTCAGTACGAATTGGGGCATTCATCGCTGGTCTTCCTGTTATCTGCTTTTCGTTATGTTCAATCGCGTAGTGAGGTCGGCACGCCGCTCATCAGGCTCGACGTGGCAATGTTGGAAAGGATACGCTCGTTATTGATCATTAGCGGCGACGACAGCACGTCGCGGAGCAGCCGGCCGACCGAGAACTCGCCGTCATTGCGATAGCCGGAAAGGCCGCAGGCGCGCATCGCGCTCATCACGGTCTGCACCGCAAGCTCGGACGCCTCGACCTTGAGCAGGTTGATTGAGGACTGAAAGTCGATCGCCGACAGCGCACGGTCGTCGTGCTCGCGGTTGGCGTAATTGTCGAGATTGGCGGTGATGATGGCGCGCAGCTTTGCCAGCGACATCTTGGCCGCAGTGAAATGCGCCGCACCGGGCGGCATCTGGCCGTTGGCGCCGCGTGCGGCCTTGCGGATGAAGCGCTGGGCGCGGTCGACGGCAGCGGCGGCAATGCCGGCCCAGACCGAGGACCAGCACAGATGCGCGACCGGCGTCATGGTCTGGGCATGGATCTTTTCATAGGCCTCGGGGAAGATCTGCTCGGCGGAAGCTTTCGCCTTCAGCTCGAAGCCGGCGCTGCAGGTGCCGCGCATGCCCAGCGTCTCCCAGGCGAGGCTCTTCTCCAGCGTGTAGTTCTCTTTGGTGATCGCGAGCAGCACCTGGTCGGAGGAGGCCGCATCTGCGTTACGGCGGGCGATGGTGACGATGCCGTCGGCCTCGGCGCCGTAGGAAATCACGGTGGCGTTGCGGATGAGCGAAATCTCGGCGTCGTTGTGCTCGACCGCGGCGGCGGAGGAGCGGACATTGCCGCCGTTGTTGCCTTCGGTGGTCGAGGAGGCCAGCAGCAATTGCTCCGACGCGACGCGGCGCATCAGCGCCTCGTGATATTGGCTGCCGCCGCCGTGACGGACCAGGCAGGCCACCTTGGTCTGGTGCATGGCAAAGATCATCGCTGATGACGAGCACGCGCGGCCGAGCGCGTAGCACATCTCGGTGATGTCAAAGATCGAGGCACCGAAGCCGCCGAACTCGACCGGGATCTGCGCGCCGAGCAGCTTGCGCTCGCGCGCTGCATCGATGGCGGCTTTCGGGAAGCGTCCCTTCTGGTCGACCTCCTCGGCTTCCGCTGCTGCGGCCTTGGCAACCGTCGCGGAGCGCTCGGCGAAGGTGAGGCCGCGATCGAGCAGCGTGGCTTCGCTGCCTTCGGCCTGCTGACGAATAGCCGCTTCCTGGACGTTCATGGTCGACGCCTCCGGGGTTTATCGATTTGCATCTCCGCCATATGCGAATTGCGATGCACGCCGATGGTCCGATTGTTTGCGATTGGACCCCAAGGCTATGGATTTAATTCAAATGCGTCGATGAAATTCAGGGTAAACGATCTCGATTCGAAATCGACGGTTAACCTACCGTATTTCGATAGGGCCGATTTTCGGCGATCGCGTTAGCGTTAAAATGAGAAGCAGGATTTACGCTAAGTCTCACCACAGTTTTTCAACATTGGCCGCGCTATATGACAAGGGGCCGGATCAAGCGCATCGCGCATTAACGTAAAGTGACGGGAAGATTGGCATGCACGCCGCAAACGACATTCAGGGCCGCATCGTTGCCCTGGTCAAATCGATCCTCGAGCAGAACGCCATCACGGCCGAGATCGCGCCGGACACCAAGCTCGTCGACGCCGGCCTGACCTCGATGGACATGGTCAACCTGATGCTGGGTGTCGAAGCCGAATTCGATTTCATGATCCCGCAGGACCAGATCACGCCGGAGAATTTCCAGTCGGTGCAGACGCTGGAGCGGCTGGTCGCCGGCCAGCTCGCGCAGGCGGCGTAGGGCCGACGCACTCTCTCGTCGATGTCGTCCTGGCGAAAGCCAGGACCCGTTACCCCAGGGAGCAGCT
>Ga0210384_10002266_pt1 | contig 23818 bp, 20 predicted proteins | sample IncBWH2MmetaG_FD_160574 | JGI IMG/M metagenome (GOLD analysis project Ga0210384, IMG submission 160574) | Forest soil microbial communities from Barre Woods Harvard Forest LTER site, Petersham, Massachusetts, United States - Inc-BW-H-2-M | ecosystem: Environmental > Terrestrial > Soil >...
CGAGATCTACAACGTGACCAACGGCGAGCGCCTGGCCACCTACGCCATCCCCGGCCGCCGCGGCGCCGGCGAGATCTGCCTCAACGGCGCCGCCGCCCACAAGGTGCGGCCCGGCGACAAGGTGATCATCGCCAGCTACGCCGACTACGACGACGAGGCCGCCCGCCGCCACCGCCCGGCGCTGGTCTTCGTCGACAAGGCGAACCGGATCGCCGGCGGCGAGCCGGAAGCGGCGGCCGCGGAGGCTGCGGCGCAAGCCTAGTGGAGCCGCCGAGCGTAAGGCCGGATTGGAAGGCTCTCGTCCGGCAGAATGGTTACGAGGCCTTGTCGTCCACCGCGGGAGGCACCTGGTCGGCCAGGTGCGCGGCATACGCCAGCGCCGCGAGGACCTGCTTGCGGGTGAGGCGATAGTCTTGCTGCACGTGCTCCATGCTCTCGCCCGAGGCAATGGCGCCGACGACCGTGGCCACGTCGACCCGGGTGTCCGTGAGGCACGGCTTGCCGAAGCGCACGGCCGGGTCCGTCGAGATGCCAGGGAAGATCTCCATCACGCCCCAAGGGTAGCATCGCCGGCGGGAGGCGGCTGGACCCCCGGGGCCATCGCGGCGGAGCGGCAGCCGGGCCTGGACTACAATCCCCAAGCAAGCAGGAGGCAGGAATGAACACCACGCTCGCCACCGCCGACACCACCGCCATCGAGCCCCTCGTCGTCGCCGGCAGGACCTTCCGGTCGCGGCTCATCCTGGGGACCGGCAAATACCCCGACTTCCCGACCATGGCGGCGGCGCTCGAAGCCTCCGGCACCGAGGTCGTCACTGTGGCCCTGCGGCGGGTCAACCTCGACGAGCGCGGGAAGGGCTCGCTCCTCGACTTCGTCGACCCCGAGCGCTACCTCCTGCTGCCGAACACCGCCGGCTGCTACACCGCCGACGAGGCCATCCGCACCGCGCGCCTGGCGCGAGAGCTCGGGGGCTGGGACTGGGTGAAGCTCGAGGTGATCGGCGATCCCAAGACCCTCTTCCCCGACAACGTCGCGCTGCTCGAAGCCACCCGGCGCCTGGTCGCCGAGGGCTTCGTCGTCCTCGCCTACACCAACGACGATCCGGTGGTCTGCAAGAAGCTCGAGGACCTTGGCGCCGCGGCGGTCATGCCCCTGGGCGCCCCGATCGGCTCCGGCATGGGCATCCGCAACCCCGCCAACCTCCGCATCATCCTCGAGCAAGCCCACGTCCCGATCATCGTCGACGCCGGGGTCGGCACCGCCAGCGACGCCACCATCGCCATGGAGCTGGGCGCGCAAGGCGTCCTCATGAACACCGCCATCGCCGGTGCCGCGGACCCCATCCGCATGGCCAGGGCCATGAAGCTGGCCGTGGAAGCCGGCTGGCTCGCCGCCAACGCCGGCCGCATCCCGAGGAAGCTCTACGCCTCCGCGTCCTCGCCGCTGACCGGCCTGCTCGAGTGAGGCCCGGCGGCGGGCGCCGACGCGTCACCCTCGCGCTCGCCGGTCCACGAGCTGGCCGCTGATGTCTCCTGACACCACGCTGTCAGGAGCCCCCTTTCATGCTCTCTCCCGGATCGGGACGGGTGATGCCGCCCGGCACCCACGACCAAAGGAGAGACGTCATGACCAATGCCCTGAACTGGTTCGAGATCCCGGTGGCCGACCTCGCCCGCGCCAACCGCTTCTACGGTGCACTGCTGCGCACGGAGCTGCGGGAGGAGACCTTCAACGACGTGCCGATGGCGTTGCTGCCCTACCAACAGGGCGGCGTCGGCGGCGCGCTCGTGCGTAACCACCAGCTCGCTCCGAGCGCGCAAGGAACCGTCGTCTACCTCGACGCCGGCGACGACCTCGACGGCGCGCTGGAGCGGGTGAAGGCCGCCGGCGGCCAGGTGGTGATGGGCCGCACCCACATATCCGATGACATCGGCTCGATCGCCTTCTTCGTGGACACGGAGGGCAACCGCGTCGGCCTCCACGAGCGGCCCAGCCCGAGCTAGAGGCCGCGGCGTGCCGGTCCGGCCCACCGCGAGTAAGCTACCCGCGATGCGGCGGGCCGACCGGCTGTTCCAGATCGTCCTCTGTCTGCGCCGCCGCCGGGTCGTGACCGCCCGCGACCTGGCGCGCGCGCTAGGCGTCTCAGAGCGCACGATCTACCGCGACGTCCAGGAGCTCAGCGCCTGCGGCATGCCGATCGAGAGCGCCGCGGGAGTGGGTTACCGGCTCCTTCGCGGCTTCGACCTGCCGCCGCTGATGTTCGACCGTGAGGAGCTGCAGGCCCTGCGCCTCGGCGCCCGCATGGTCCGCTCCTGGGCGGACCCCGACCTCTCCCAGGCCGCCGGCAACGCCCTGCGCAAGATCGAGGCCGTCCTGCCGCCCGAGCTGGACAGCGCCGGCGAGACCCTCTTCGCGCCCCACCTCCATCCCTATCCCGTCCGCCTGGTAGGCCTCCTGCGTCGCGCCGCCGCCGACCGGCAGAAGGCCCGCATCGGCTACACCCGTCCCGATGGCGACGTCTCCGAGCGCACCGTCCGCCCCCTGGGCCTCTTCTACTGGGGAGCCGCCTGGACCCTCCTCGCCTGGTGCGAGCTGCGCCAGGACTTCCGCAGCTTCCGCCTCGACCGCATCGGCGAAGCCGAGGTGACCGACGAACCCTTCCAACCAGAGCCCGGCAAGACCCTGGAAGACTTCCTGGCCCGCCTCGGACCGAGAGGCCCCGGCGTCACGGCGCGGCAGGCTTGAGCTGGAACAGCAGTCTCGAAGGCCTGTGCCGCGCAGCCCCGAGCCGCAAGGCGACCACTGCCGCCACGCTGCCCCCTGAGGGCCCCCCCTAGCGGCCCGTACGCGCCGCCGTTGCCGCGGCGGCGCGGCGCCCACCGCTCTTGCAGGCCCAAGCCGCCATCCTCTACAATGCCCCTTCCGCACGGCCCTCCGTGCCCGTGCACCCATAGCTCAACTGGATAGAGCGACAGACTACGGATCTGTAGGTTGGGGGTTCGACTCCTCCTGGGTGCACCAATCAAATCAACAACTTACGCCAGGCAGCCCTCCCGCCAAGAGTTCACAGGCATCAAGCAGGCATCTGCCGGCACGATGTCAGCGGTGGAACCGTGGTGTCCAGCGGTCGGCCAAGCTTTCGTCGTCCTCCTCCTCCTCGTCATCCGCGAACGTCTCTGTCCTGATGACGGTGAGAGTCTTTCCGTAGCTGCCAAGCCCGAGCACATCCTCGGTGGTCTCGATGTGCCGAACGCTGCCAAACCAGCGACGAAGGTTGTCCTTGGCCTGCTGCCGGCGCCCCTCCGTGACATTTCGTTGATCGCTATTGAATCGCTCTGTAGCAACACCTCCCGGTAGCAGGTCACCTTTGCGGGGCCAGGTGAGATCGGGGAAGTCTTGTAGTGCTTTCGACATAAAGCAGTAGTCGATGCGGTCTCCTGTGCTCATCACCACGGCCACGGGAACGTCTGCACACTGGACGTAGCGGATGCCGGTTGCAGTCAACGACGTGCGGCAAAGACTGGCAAGCGCCTCGATCGCGTCGAGCCCGTCGCCGGCACGGCGGAGCGCCCTCGTGAACATGGGGTCAGGCATGAGTAAGCCGGCCGCGAAGTGGTCGGCCTCAGCCTCGAACGGGTCGAGCGAGACGAATCCCGCGTGTGAAGTGTGCATGGAGCTGCCGTCCTGGAAGACGTGCTCAGGATGCCCATCCAGCAAGTAGTGCCCAATCTCGTGAGCAATGCTGAAGTTCTGGAAGCCCTCGCTTAGCACGTGAGTCGCGTAGAGGATGCCGAAGCTGTTGCCGTGGCGCAGGAGCATACCGGACACGCCCGGGGCAGTATCTGGCTTCGGTTGCACCGTGATTTCGAGCCGGGCGGCAACGACACGAGGATCGACCGGCAACGAGGTGAAACCCTCGTCCCTCAACCACTTCTCTGCGACCCGCACGGCAAATCGGGGATCGCGGTGACCGTGAACTGGCGTCACTTCTCTCCGCCCGGCTTTGGTTGGTTGCGGTCGGCGAGCAGCCGCAGGAACCCGCCAGCCAAATCGCGGTCTTCGGACGATAACTTCTGACCGTGACGGAAGAGCGGGTCCGCCGAGGAACTCGTTTCCGGCTGGTCAGTCAGCCCCAGGAGGTAGTCGGTCGTGACCTCCAGCGCCAAGGCAAGGCGCCGCAGGTTGTCGAAGGATGGCTTACGGGACCCTGCCTCGAAATGGGAAATGGAGGTCGCCGGCAGGCTTGCTCGGGTTGCGAGTTCCGCCTGGTTCACCTTCCGCAGCTCACGTGCCGCCTTGAGGCGGTCAGAAAATGAGTCGCCCACGCCCCCTCCATGCCGAACTAGACTTTCTGCACTTGACGTTCTCGACAAACCAGTCCATACTGATCGCGCCAGGTTCGAGATGGCGCCCTCGACAGGCTAGATACATCCGCGGCTGGCGTCAAGGAGGTCCACAGTGGACGAGCATAGAGGTAGGTCTGAGGAAGCCGGCGCCGAGGCGCCTCCAGAGGTCGAGGTCGTAGTCCTTGTCGACGAAATCGTCGACATCGAGGAATGTGCAAGGGCAGGTCGCCGCCCGCATCCGCACGCTAAGGCCTATGTGATCCGGGTAGACGGCCACAAGATCACTGTCCACAAGGCGCGGATCACCGGGCGCGAGATCCTGAGCGATGCAGGTAAACGCCCACCGGAAAAGTACATTCTGCGCCAGGTGCTCAGCGGGGGATCCCTGGAGAAGATCGAGCTCGACCAGGTGGTCGACCTCACGCGCCAGGGCATCGAGAAGTTCAAGACGATGCTTAAGACGGCGCAGGATGGGCGATCGTGACCCAGGCGGCGCAGCCTCGGCGTCAGTTCCGCTTACCCGAGGCCGACGAACTGTTCCTCGACGGCCTCGGCCTTTCCTGGGAGACTTTGGTCGAGGCGGGGCTGCGCTGGCTCGTCCTCCACGACTTTTCATTGCCGGCGGGCTACAGCCGAACCAACGCCGACATCGCTGTCAACATCGCCCCGGGCTATCCCCCTGCTCCTCTGGACATGGCCTTTCTTCATCCCTCGCTAAGCCGACTGGATGGGCGGCCGATTCCACGGACGCAGGTTACTCGCGCGATCGATGGCCGAAGCTGGCAGCAATGGTCGCGCCACCGCCCGCCCGAGAATCCCTGGATCGAGGGTGAGGATGACTTGGCCAGCCACATCCACTACATGCAGGCGTGGCTCTCGGCCGAGTTCGAGAGGGCTGCGTGATGGAAAAGGTCACTCTCAGCCTTACCGGCGCACAACATGCGGCTCTCTATAAGCACCTGTTCCCCGGCGACGGCAAGGAGGCGGTAGCGCTCGCTCTCTGCGGCCGACGTGCGGGCAAGAACAAGCACCGACTGCTGATCCAAGAGATCCATCCCATCCCGAGCGACAAGTGCACTATCCGAACGCCGGTCGAGGTAGCCTGGCCAACCGACATAATGATCGACTGGCTGCAAGTCGCCGACCGGCGTCGGCTCAGCGTAGTCAAGCTACACAGTCATCTGGGCAACTACCAGCACTTCTCGGAAAAGGACGACAGGTCCGACGCCGACCTTTTTCCTTGCATCGCAGGATGGATCGAGGCAGAGGTTCCGCATGCGAGCGTAGTCATGCTACCAGACGGCCGAATGTTCGGTCGCACGGTCGATGCAGCGGGGGCCTTCGCGCCACTGGCTAGCATTTCGGTGGCTGGCGACGACCTGCTCATCTGGCATCCCGACGAGTTCCGCGTCTTCGTGCCGGAGGACGCGCTCCCCGCGTTCGTCCAAAGGCATGCGCAGGCATTCGGCGAGCGCACCACGCGGAGGCTTCGCCGGCTTTCTGCAGCCGTGATCGGCTGCTCAGGAACGGGCAGCCTCGTAATCGAGCAGCTCGCTCGTCTTGGCGTTGGCAGGCTCGTGATCGTTGACGACGACGTGGTTAAGGACCTAAACCTAGGTCGTATCCTCAACGCAACCGTAGCCGATGCAGACAAGGAGCGGCCGAAGGTAGAAATGACCGCCGACGCGATTGCGCGCATCGGCCTGGGAACAGCCGTCGAGCCCTTCGCGACGAACCTCTACGATGCTGAAGCGGTGCGCGCTGTCGCCGGCTGCGACATCGTATTTGGCTGCGTTGACACCTCCGAAGGACGGTTCTTGGCCAATCTGCTTGCCTCCTTTTACGTGCTGCCCTACATCGATGTGGGGGTGGCACTCGACGCCGACGACATCGGCAATATCACCCAGGTCTGCGGCTACGTGCACTACCTCACGCCCGGCGGCTCAAGCCTACTTAGCCGAGGCGCGATCTCGATGGAGGATGTACTTGCCGAGGGCCTCAAGCGGCAAAACCGGGAGTACTACGAGGACCAGAGACGCGCCAGGTACATCCGCAATGTCCAGGAGGACCGGCCAGCAGTCATCAGCGTCAACATGGTACTCGCCGGCATGGCGGTTAACGAGCTGCTAGCGCGTTTGCACGGCTTCCGGGACGAGCCGAATCGGGAATACGCAGTCATCGGCGTCAGCATCAGTCAGGTTCTCTTTTATCCCGAGCCTGAGGGCCCGCCTTGCAAGGTCATAGCGCGACACGTTGGGCGCGGCGACGTGGTCCCGTTGCTCGAGCAGGCGGAACTCAGCGAGGAAGACCCGTGAAGGTCCGGCAGCTAGCCTCCACTCTGTGGGCCGCCCTTACCGCTCGTAGCTCTTGGCTGCTGTGCAGCATCGGAATAGGGCGTCATTACCGTATGCGGGCCGTCGAAGACTTACCCGACCGGCTTGACCGCAAAACGCTCTACATTGTCACAGAGGGAGAACTGTGCGTGTACGCCGCGATGGCCTGTCCGCTGCGGCAGTGTGCTGAACCTCTAAGTATGAATTTGCTCCCGGATTATCAGCCGATGTGGCGGTTGACCCAGCATAAGAACGGCAGCGCCTCGCTCTACCCTTCTATCTGGCGGAAGACCGGATGTGGCTGCCACTTCTGGCTTAGGTGCGGCACAATCGAGTGGTGTACGCGGGGACGAGAGACGGTAGGTGGCGTTCCGAGGACAAGAAGTCGCGGGCATGCTTAGTTCCTGGCTGTCGGTCACGTTAGCTAGTCCTCGCTCGCGCCTCGTAGTGGCTTTTCAGCGCTGACAGCCTCCTTTCTGTGGCACTGTATCGCAGCTTCCCAAGGCGGGGAGAAGTTGAACCTGCAAACTGGCCCTCACTCGTGCTTGCTAAAGGCGCCTCTCCCACATCATGCAGAAACAGCTGGGCGATAGTGTCGCCGGGGTACAACCGCAGTGGTAGTTCTCCAAGATTGCGGAGCTCGAGTGTCAGCACCCCGGAGAAGCCGGGGTGGATTCCTACTGCGGTCGCCACGATCAAGCCCAGTCTCCCCCAAGATGAGCGGCCAACGACATACCCTGCCAGGTCGAAGGGGAACCTCATATATTCAAGCGACTGCCCGAGAATCAGCTGATGCGGATGCGCCACAATGAAGCCGCCCAACGGAACGTAAAACCTGTTGTACCGCCGTGCTTCGGACATCACCCGTGTCTGCAATGTGTCGACCGTATCGTCTAACGCGGGAACTGCGATGCGAAACGCCGTTCCCAGTTTGATGTCGACGCACGCCTGGTGATCTCTTAGCTGTTCCTCCGGCTCTAACAGCGGTGCAAGAAACAGCCTCCGCTTGACGTTACGTGCCCGAAGGCGTTTGCGGATACTAACCGCCGATAGCATGGACATGTACTCCCTCCCACGTCCTCCGCACCTCACCCAATTCGATTGCGCGTAGAATCATCTCGTTAAGCTTCTCGCGCGTCCGGAACGCAGACTCGGCTGCTGTGGCGAGTTCCTCTGCCGTTGGTGAGGCCTTCTTGCTCGATGCGATATGTCTGCTTAAGATGGCCTCCCAGCCGACGTTGAGAACCGACGCCAGATCGAGCGCCACCATTGTCCCTTTCCTGCCTGATTGCCGACTTGTTCTCTCTATGGGTGGGATGCGCTCGTCCAGCAACAGTTTTACAAACTCATCGACATCTTCCTTATAACTATTAGACCTGTAGGCGACTGCTTTTACTCTATCCGTTGCCGCTCGCCGCACCTTTGTTAGCGATAAGAAGACGATATTCCCCGCGAGTTCCCAAACCGCCTGATCGACCTCTTCGCCCGGTTTCACTTGCTCTTCAGGAAGCTCCTTCAGCGCCACCTCCCATGCTTTCAGGAGTGCGGCACCGTGCCGCGCGACGACATCGCCTCGATACCGCCGCCTTCTCAGAACCGTCAGAATATTGGCTGTCCGTAAGCGCGTCGATGGATGAGTATCACGCGATTGGTCCAGCGCCATAAAAGAACCAAGAAAGGACACATAAGCGAAAAGAAACGCAGGGCCCATTAGCAAGCATCCGATGGTATCAGAGAAGATCTCTTGGATCCAGTCTTCTACGACGCCACTAACGCGGCGGCCGATGGAAGCCACTAGCTTCCTGCCGAGATCAGTCTTAATGAGGTCATCAAATGAGATGTGGCTGCCGGCTGGCAACAAGGGTGCAAGGAGTTTGCGGGCGATGTTAGCAATCTCCTCGCTGGTGGACTGCACCGATGGCTTTACCGGGCGTCCTGCATTGTAGATCGCGTGGCCGATCTCGTGCGCAATGAGGACATGAGTGGCCGTATCAGCGATCGGACGGGAGGGTATTCGGATCACAATTAGGGGCCAATGGTGTTTGTCCACGACCCTACGCGGTGCGAGCTTGGCTATTGTGGACTTCGGGATCGTGATGATCTCGTAGTTATAATCGAGTGTACTCTTGAAGATAATGCAGGCATCGGGGTGAAAGCGACGGAGCGAAGCCTCGCAGGAAGGCACCAGTGGGAACGGGAGGTCCTCGACTGAGGCGCCGCGGACAAGCTCTAGCAGCTCAGTTATATATCGCAATACTATGTTGGACCGCTTGGCCTCTCTGAACAAGTCTTCCTGGAGCTCCACTGACGATTCGTCAACTTGCCCTCGGACCCAAAGGAGATCAGTTAGCGTGCCCTTCGTGAACTCCTCAAGAAATGTGATAAAGTGAAGCGGACCGGGGCCATACAAAGGATAGTTCTGCTCCTTTTGCGTGGGAAAATCAGCGAGGATCGACTGCGCTAGGTTCTCTCCCTCCGACAAAATGAAGCGGATGGCGTCGCGATATGCCATAGATAGTCACTCAGGGCAAGCGCGGGGAGAATGAGTATACTGGGCTGTAGAACGCCTCAGAGGCTTGGAGAGAATTGAATGCCGCGATAGCTCTCAACACTCTGGCTAGAAAGAGAGCGTCGTCTACTTGCGGTCGTTCTCCCTGAAAGAACTTGACTGTTGCGCTCTTAAGGCGGTCTAGGAGCGCGCTAAAGCGCTGCGCATCTGGAGAAGACTGTGCCTCCGTGCTTGCGAAGGCGTTAACCACATCGAGAAAGGCCGAGTACTCGCGGGCTGAATCGGAGCTCAACAAGAGGCGGCGCGCCTCGACGTTCTGCGCGCCCTTTGACGCGTAGTCGAAAAGAGTTACCAAGAGTTCAAAGTGCTCTCTTTCGTCCTCCGTTAGTTCCCGTTGGCGGGACATAAGATCATGAATTGCAAGCACAGCTTTGCCTGCCGCGCGCCACAGCCCAAGAGTCTCGGCCACTTGCGCAAGTTCTCGCTTTTCGCTCATGTCTGCCTCGCTTTCCGCCAATGCAAGCTGAGTGCCCGTTATGAGTCCCGTCTCGCAGCGCAGATCACTGCCCCGAGGTGATAAGCGCGCGAGTTCCCAGGCTCATCGGAAGCTAACCTCAATGCGAGAGCGCTTTGCCTTCGGTATCGATGCTCTCAGCTCTTTGGCATCCCTCTTCACTTTCTCGCGAAGCTTCTGCCCTTCACCGTGGAGAACGGCCGGATACTCTACGAAATACCTTTCGATCGCCACCACCGCCTCGGAGATTAGCGTCTGTCCAGTGAGCGGCTCGAACATGAGTCCGTCGACCCGCGCCACGATGGTTCTGCCAATTCGTCGGAGGCAAATCTGGCTCAAGGGATCTTCCAAATCGAGGGATTCTCGAAGCCGGCCGCAAAGGTCCTCCAAGTCCTTAGTACGCAGTCGCCTTCCGGGGCCGAGAGCCTCTACGCCTCCTGCCAGTCGGATGGCTGCCCTCAGGGCCACTAGATCTCGGAAGGTGAAGCGAGCCCACTTGCCGGCTGAGGGGGCGGCTGAGCCCGCTTGCCTCCGGATGACCCAGAAAAGACGGCGTAGCTGCCGATAGTCTACTCCTTCCAGCTTTAGCATCCGCGCAACCTGTCCTGGATAGAAGTAGCCGCGGTCGAGATCCCGCGGGTTCTTCGGGGAGTTCTTGGACAGCGAGATCCGTGTCGCCATTCGCTGTAAGCCTTAAATGACCGAACTATGATATCATAATGGTCAATCTATGATACCTGTGAAGGCTCAAACACACCTTGGGCATTGCGGGACGGGAGCGGTACTTACGGCCTGCGCCGAGAGCACCGGTCAGAGAGCGCCAGCGCCGCCCGCCGCGCCCGCTGCGGCCACTCCCCGCCGGCCAGGTCGGCGATGGCCAGCAGCGGCCGCCAGTTGTCGGCGGCGCGATCGCCCAGCTCGTCGGGCACCTCGGGATCGGCGCCGCGCAGCTCGCCGAGGCGATCGGCGGCCCAGCGCGCCGCGCGCCGGCGTAGGTCCTCGAAGCCGCCGGCACGGTCGAGCCGCAGCCGTTCGACGTGCTCGCCGGCGGCGCGGCGGCGCATCGGCACGACTAGGCTGCGGTCGGCGAGCGTGTCGGGCAGGTGGCCGATGAGCGCCACCGCCTTGGCCGCCCAGGTCGAGAACCGGCGCGGCTCGTTCTCGTCGCCGACCGTGCGCACGACGTAGGCGGCATCCCGGGTGTGGCCGCTGTTGAGGATGCCGCGCAGCTCCTCCTTGTCGCGCAGGAAGCTGTCCGCCTCGTCGACGAGCAGGGTCGGCGAGTACTTCTCGACGATCCGGAAGAGCGACGCCGGCGAGATGTTCGAGCTGAGGAGAGCGCGCGGCACCAGCCGCGCGAGCAGCGACAGCGTCGTCGTCTTGCCGCAGCGCTTCTCGGGCGAGGTCAGCGCCAGCAGCGGCGACGCCGCGGCGGCCTCGAGCGCATGCGCGTGCACCGTCCAGAGCGCGGCTGCCACCTCGGCCAGCGGCGGCAGGGCGACGTACCGGGTGAAGGCGGCGGCGACGTCGCCCAGCAGCACCGCGCCGTCCACCGGCTCGGGCCACGGCGCGGGCTCGCTGAACTCGACCGTCCGGCCCTGGCCCGCCGGTGGCGGCGGCGGCTGGAGCATCAGCGCCGCGTCGACGAGCAGCGCCGGCGCCTTCGCCTTGCCCTCGAGCGCGGCGAGGGCGCTCTCGCGCGCCAGCCCCCTGGTCAACGGGTCCGCGCCGCGCAGCGCCTCGGCGAGCTGGCGCAGCGAGTCGCCGATCGCGGCGGCGCCGGCCGCCGCCGCCAGGCCCGCCAGCGCCGCCTCCGCGCGACCGCCCGGCGGCCTCTCCGCGTCACGGCCCGGCACCGTCGCGACGGTCCGGATCGCGACCTCCCGGGCCGAGGTCTCGAGCTCGTGCAGGATGGCGGCCGCCGGCTTGCCCGCGGCGCGTCGCGGCTCGATCCACTCCGCGGCGTCACCCCCCGCGGGCAGACCTTGCGGCGAGTAGATCCGGACGCTGGAAGCCACGCCGGCGAGCGCCGCGGCGATGCGCTCCATGTGCCGCGCGCCGGCGGCGTCGGCGTCCGGCCACAGCACGACCTCACGGCCGCGAAGCGCCGCGACCGGCCCGGCGCCTGGCGTTCCGCTCGCGCCCGTGACCGTGCCGACCGCCTGGGCGCCGATGCCGACGAGGCACGCCGCCGCCTTCTCGCCCTCGGCCACGAACACCGGCCGCGAAGGGTCCCAGCCGGCGACCCGCTCGGCGCCGTAGAGCGGCAGCTCGGAGCTCCGCAGGCCGCGCAGCCCCGACCGCCCGTCACGCCGCCAGAAGAAGCGCTTCCCGCCGCCGGCCAGGTCCTGGCGCACGTGCTCCGCGATCGGCAGGCCTCCGGCGTCGCGGATCAGGTACACCGTCTCCCGGGGCGCTCGGGCGGGTGCCGCCGGCAGCTCGACGCCCAGCTGCTGGGCGAGATCGACAGCGCCGCCGCCGACGCCGCACGCATCACAGCGCCACACGCCCTTGCCGCGGTTCCACCTGGCCGAGGGCCGATGATCGTCATGGGCGGGGCAGAGGAAGCGGACCTCTCGCCCCTGCCGCTGGCCCGAGCGCGCCAGGACCACGCGGTCCAGAGCCGCGAGCAGCTCCGGCGGGGGAGCCCTCACGCTGCACCCTGCACCGGCATCCTCTTCCCACTTCAGGTCACGGCACCGGCACTTCCGGCTCGGGGTCCTCTCCCGGATCTTCCGGCTCGACGCACATACCGTTGATGGGCGTAAAGGTTTATGATTACAGCGGCTAGAGTTCGTTAATGAAGGGAGAGGATGATGAAAAAGCTAGGGCTCGGTTTCTACGACCTTGCCGGAGTGATCGCTCCCGGAATGGTCCTGGTAGTCGGCGGTGTCGGTCTGTTTTTCCCTGGCCTCCGTGCTGACCTCCTGGCTTTAGCCAGCGTCTCCTTGGGAAGCCTGGGCGTGGGCCTGATCCTCTCATATGTCGCTGGAGAACTTGTCCAGGCCGTTGGCACTGGCATCGAAGCGGCTTGGTGGCGACTGTGGGGTGGGCTCCCCACCGATTGGCTCAGAAGCGGTAAGCACGAACTCGTCGCGCCCGTTCAGCTTAAGCTTCTTGAGGCGCGCGTCGAGACAATGATCAATGATGAGTCGTTCGCTTTTGTTAAGGTGGATAGAGAGCAGTGGTATTCGCTGACCCGCCAGATCAATGCCGCGGTCGCGGCAGCAAAGCGGAACGCCCGGATAGACACGTTCAATGGCCACTACGGCCTGTCTCGCGGCGTCGCGGCGGCGCTGCTGTTGCTGCTTGTCGGTACGAGTCTCACAGACTGGCGACAATTGAAGGTTGAGCTGGTGCTAGCTGTGCTCATCGGGCTCTCAGTCTATCGCATGCACGAATTTGGTACCGTCTACGCGCGTGAGCTAGTCGTGCAGTATCTCCAACTGGCGCCTGCGCCGGATGCAAAGCGCCCGTAAGCGCGGCGTTCTTACTTCTCGATGTTTGATCATGGGCAAACGATGCCGTCTACGGACAAATCAGAGTGGGCTTGCTCTTAGTCGAAGCGTTGGACAGACCTGTGTAGAGCGATATGATCGCAAACATTTATGACGTCGCGCACGGCTTCACCGCGTATGTCCGTGACCAGCAGAGCGGCTTCAACGTGCTGCTTGATTTGTGGTTACAACGATGAGACGGGGTTCTGGGCTACGGCCGCAGCTCAACGAAGCCGGCCGCCCGAAAGTCGCCGTCGAACGCGAGCGCCTCGGTAAGGCGGCGTCGTCGCATGGAGGCGAAGCTGGTGGCATCGACGAAGGAGTAGGGCCGCTCGTCGTGTCTCTGGAGCCAATCCCAGGCCTCGCTCTCGACCGCCTCGCTGATGTGTTCGATTGCTAGGCGCGGAGAGCGGGTCACCGCGTCCACAAACCGCCAGGCGGCGGTGTGGCCGGCCCGCCGGCGGAGAAACGTCCAGGTCTCGCCGACGACGTGGTTGGTGGTGAGCAGGGGCGCGCGAGCGCTCTGCCAGAGCTCGCGCGCCGCAGCGTGGTGCTCGTCGCGGACGAGCTGCAACGCCACCCAGAAGCTGGTGTCGACGAACTTCACCGCTTCGGCCGCCGGCGAGGGCTGTCCGCCGTTGCACTGCGGCTGGGTCCGTATACCACGTCGTCGACCGTGCTGGGCTCGACGTCAAGCGAGCCCACCAACGCGTCCAGGGGATCGGCGAGCCGTGCGGAGTCCCCGTAGCGGAGCGCGACCGCTTCCCGGATGAGCGCCGCCTTGGAGACGCCGGCCCGCGCAGCTTCGGAGCCCAACTGCTCGTCCAGCTGCTCTTCGATGTAGATCTGTATACGCCGCATGAGCGGAGTATACATCGCGATCAGTCCATGGGCAACTCAAGGAGCCAACCGGCTGCCTCATCCAGGGACGCCGAGTTCCGGGCCCGACGGGAAGGTATACTCTTCGAGGTGAGGTTTGAATGGGATGATGAGAAGGAGGGAGCGAACCTTCGCAAGCACGGGGTTTCCTTTGCCGAGGCAGCTACGGCCCTGCGCGACTCCCTAGCGGCAACGGTGAGTGACCCGGACCATTCAGAAATGGAACATCGCTTCCTAACGTTCGGTGTCTCGGCTGATGGCCGACTTCTGGTCGTGGCCCATACGGAAGAGGAGGATCTTCTCCGCATCATCAGTGCGCGCTTGGCCACCGGGCCGGAGCGAAAGATCTATGAAGAAGGCTAAGTCCGAAGGCAACGATTGGCTACGTCCGGAATACAGGCGCTCGGACCTCGGCGAGATCGTCCGCGGCAAGTATGCCCGCCGCCTTGGCGAGTCGACCAACATCGTCGTCCTTGACCCCCAGGTGGCCAAGGCATTTCCCAACGACGACGCGGTGAACACGGCACTACGTGGCCTGCTGGAGCTGGCGCGCTCCTCGGTGCGCGTGCCACGGCGCTCGACACGGGAGGCAGCGAAGCGCGTTCACGGGAACTAGCGGCCAAATCGGGCGTAGTCGCGGTGTCAGCTTCCCACGTTCCCCACCTGCACTTCCGTAACCGCGGCGAAGGCGGCGAGCGGCGGCGGCAGAGCGCGCCGGCGTCTGCTCCTCCCACCACGCACAGCCGGCTTCGATCTCCGCCGGTTCCGTGACGTCGACGACCCGCCAGGTGGTGCGGAACAGCGGCGTGCCGGGAGCTCCAACAGGTCGTCGTGTTCCTGCTGGCCGACGACCTGCCTTCCCCAGTGCCCCGCTGCCCACCTGACCAGACTCAAGGCGCGGTGCCGACCCGCACCACGTCCCCCGCCGAGTAGGCGGTGAACTCCGGGGCGTACATGGACTGCACGGTCGCCGGGCCGGCGCGGAAGGTGCCGCCGAGCGCGGCGCGCACGCGGTACTTCAAGGTGTAGTCGCCCGCCGGCAGCCATTCGAAGAAGAAGTTCGTGCCGCTGTCGCGCACCTCTTCGTAGCGCACGAGACCCAGGTCCCACTTCCAGCCCGAGACGGCGACGCCGGGCTCGAAGCCGGCCGGGCGCGGGTCGCGCAGGTGGACGTACTCGGCGGCCGCCCGGCTGCGTAGCGTGAGCTGCACCTCGACCTCGTCGCCCGGGGCGAGCACGGCGCCCGCGGCGAGCGGTTGCAGCACCACCTCCTTGCCGCGCTGCTCGCGCCGGAAGTAGCGCCGCTCGACGGCGAAGAGATCGCCGCGCGCCTCCTTGGGCAGCTCCTCGGTCGAGAAGTGCCAGGTCGCCGACGCGAAGAGCAGCCCCGGCGTCTGCTTCGACACGGTGACCGTCGCGTCCCGCGGCCCGAGCTTTTCGCCCGGCACGACGATCTGCACCTTCTTCCCGGTATAGCGGTCGGGCTCGAACACGAGCTCGGTGGTCGCGCCCGCGGCCTCGACCCGAGCCGCTTCGCGCACCGCCAGCTCGTGATGACCGTCGAGGTACCTGGCGAGCGAGTACACGACCTCGGCCGTGGCGCGCGTCGACTTCCAGTGCCCCAACCGCTTATTGAGGAACAGCCACTGCACCAGGCCGTCCAGGCGCGGGTCCTTGGGGCGCAGCTCCATGAGCGTCCGCAGCGCGAAGGCGTGCGTCTCGATGGTGTCGTTGTACCAGAGCCAGGAACGCGCCTCGGGCCGCCAGAAGGTGCCTTCGTCGGGCGTCGTCTGCGCCGAGTCCATGACCGAGTCGAAGACCAGCCGCGCGTCCTCGGGCCGGCCCATGCGCTTCAGGGTGAGCGCGAGCATGCCCTTCAGGTATGGCGCGTGTTCCCGCCAGTGCCGGAAGGAGGCGCCGAGGATGCGCCGCCGCTCCGCGACCGGCAAGGCGTCGCCCAGCCACGATGGGTCGGGATACGCCGTCGCGACGTAGTTGAGGAAGGTCAGGAACTCCCATGCGCAGTCGCAGTCGGGGCGGTCCAGCTTCTGCCGGAGCTCGCGCTGGTATTTCTCGCCGAGGTAGCGCCACCCCTTGGTGACCACCTCGCGCGGCACCGATATCCCGAACTCTCCGGCCTTGGCGAAGCCGTAGAGGAGGTAGAGCGTCATGTAGTCCGACGGCGGGCCGCCCGCCCACCAGGGAAAAGCGCCGCTCGGCAGCTGGTCGCGCACCAGCTTGGCGAGCGCCGACTCGCGTTGCGTCTTGACGATCCGCGGATCGAGCACCTTGATCACCGCGTTCTCGGTGGTGCCGCGCTTGCCCTGGGACTCGAGCAGCCATGGCGTCTCTTCGAGCGCCATCTGCCGGTTGGGGTCGGGGCCGCCGAAGGCCTCGAGCTCGGTGTCGCGCTTGGCCATCTCCTTGGCCATCCGCGCGACCGCGGGATAGCGGTCGAAGAGCGACGAGAGGATCGCGGTCGAGAGGAAACGGTTGAGCGTCTGCTCGGTGCACTCGTACGGGTAGTCGACGAGATAGGGCACCGCCGCGACCACCGAGTAGAAGAGCTGGGCGTCGAGCGTGACGACCAGCTGCTCGTCGATCCGCGACGGGTCGTCCCGGCGCCGCATGTCCTCGAAGGTCATGCTGCGCGTGTCGCGGTCGTGGAGCGTCACGAAGCGCGACTGCGCGAGGTGCACCCGCGACGGCAGGAGAGGCAGCGGGCGCAGCTCGCCGTCGCTGGTGTCTCCGGCTTGGGCAACGACCTTGAAAGCGACCTGGCCGACGCGCCTGGGAACCGCCAGCGTGAAGGTGACGGCCGTGCTCTTGCCCGCCTCGACGTGGAAGCGCTGATGCGCCGCCGCCGGCGCGACGCCGAACTCGCCGAGCAGCGAGGCTGCCTGCTCCGGCCGGTCAGGGTCCAGGACGTCGAGAGTGACGACGCCGTCGAGCGCGCCCGGAGCGGCGTCGTTGAGCACCACCTGCAGGTCGACGTGGTCGCCTTCGCGCAGGAACCGCGGCAGGTAGGGGCGCACCATCAGGTCCTTGGCGGAGCGCGCCTCGCGATGGTCGGCGCCCGAGCGGAAGTCCCTGGTCACCGCGTGCACCCAGACGCTCCAGGCGGTGACCGAGTCCGGCACCGTGAATTCGATCGCCGCCGTGCCGTCCGCGGCGGTGAGCAGGTGCGGCTGCCAGAAGGCGGTTTCCGAGAAGTCGGAGCGCAGGGGCACGGGCGGGGCCGGGCTCGCGGCGCCCGCGAAGGGGGCTTCGGCTGCAGGCCTGGCCGCGTTGCCGCGGAAGCTGATCGCCGGCGCCTCGGCGGTGACGGTGACGAACTGAGTGGCGCTGTTGACCGGAGAAGGGCGAGGAGGGGATGGTGCGCCGGCAAGTCCGGCCACGACCCCGCCCATCGGCAACGGCCTCATCCGCTCGCCGGGCCCGCCGATGCCGTAGGCCGCGATGTCGGGCAGCGAGTCGCCGTGCAGGCCGGCGCCGGCCGGCAGGTCAGGGGGGCTCGTCGTCCACCACCAGCCCGCGGTCTCGCCGCCGAGGCTGACGGCCAGCCAGCCGAGCGCGGCGCCTTGCAGGAAGAGGTCCAGGGGCCGCTGCGGGCGGTGCGGCGCATAGGCGTCGAGGCTGCGGTCGTACATGTAGGCGAGCAGCTCGGCGGCCGCCGGCTCCGCTCCGCGCGCACCGTTCTGGGAGACCACGACCCGCCAGGTTTCCCTGGCTCCGGGGCGCAGGAGATCGCGGAAGGTCTGATACTCGACCTTCAGCTCGCGGTTGTCCCATGGCACGACGACCTGAATCTCCTGCTGCAGCAGCTGGTGGTCGCGCAGCGCAAGGAGACGGAGCGCGATGCCGCCGCGGTCTTCCTCGCCGACCGGCAGCTCGACGCGCTGCGGCGCCGCCCGCCCCACGAAGCCGCGCCGCTCGACGCTGCGGCCGCGCCGGATCTCGAGCTCGAGCGGTTGGCCCGGGAACCCCGAATGCACCAGGACCGCGACCGTCTCGCCGGCGCGCGCGCTCGGCCGCTGGACCGCGAGCCAGGCAGCGACCGCGAGCGGGGCGTCGCCGGCCACCACGAGCTCGCGCTGCGCCGCCGCGGTGCCGCCGAGCTCGTCGCGCGTTTCGTAGCGCAGGCGATAAGCGCCGGGCGCGAGCGGCGGCAGCTTCACCACGGCGCGCCCCTGGCCGTCGTGCTCCAGCCGGCCGTGCGCCACCTCGGCGCCATCGGCGAACCGGCGCAGCGTGGCGGCCGGCGGGCTGGCGCGCTGCCAGCGCGGAGCGAGGGCGTCGCCCGCGGTGTGAAACGCCCCCGGCTCGGCGGCGGGACCGGCGTCCGTGACCGGCTCCTCCGCCGGCAGGCGGGGAGTCGCCGGCTGGCGCAGCTCGAGCAGGCGCCAGGTCCCGGCGCCGGGGCGCGGCGCGCCGTCGAGATCGCGGCGCACGACCGTCATCTCCGCCGCCGTCTCCCGGTCCAGGAACTCCTGCTCGCTCTCGATCGCGGCCTCGACCGCGACGAAGCCGAGCCGAAAGGAGCGCTCCGCGGCAGCGGTTTCGCCGCCGTCGTCGGTCACCTGGGCGTCGAGGCGGTAGGAGTACGTGACGTCCTTGTCGAGCCGCTCGTCGGCTTCGGGAGTGAAGCGCGCGGAGAAGCCGCCGTCGCCGCCGATCGCCTCCATCCCTGCCGCGACGACCTGTCCGCCGCGCTGCACGGCAGCTCCCGCGGCGGTCCAATCCCACCACCACGGCGGATAGACCGGCGCGCGGGTGACGCTCCAGCGCACCTTGCCGCTCGTGACCGGCAGGCCGAAGAAGTAGCGTGCCTCGCCGCGGAAGGCCGCCGGTTGGTTGAGCCGCGGCGCCGCGGCCGGCTCCAGCAGTTTGACTTCGAACGTCGGTCGCTTGTACTCCTCGACCCGGATCGCCGCCTGCCCGGGGATGCTTCCGCGCAGCGACCAGACGCCGAGCGGCCTGCCCGCGGGGATGACGAGCTCGCCGGCGGCGGTGCCGAAGTCGCTGGTCGCAACCGTCGCGGCCGCGACCTCCTGCCCGTTGGGATCGACGAGCTTGACCGTGAGGCTGCGGTGCGGTTCCAGGGCGAGGTGCCCGCCCGCGCGCTCGCCGCCGTAGGCCAGGGCCTTCCAGCGCACCGTCTGGCCCGGGCGATAGATGCTCCGGTCGGTGAAGAAGAGCGCGGCGTCGCGAGCGCCCGCCGGCTGCTCGATGCCGAGCTGGAACTCGAGCAGCGCGAGGTCACCGCCGCGCCGGGTGAGCGCGAGATGGCTATGCCACGCGACCTCTGACGCGCTCGGCGGCACGAAGCGCGCGGTGCCGTCGGCGCCAGTGGTGAGCGTCGCCTCGACGCTCGGCCCATGCTGCCAGTCGCGGTGGAACACCCGGATCTCGATGCCCGCAACGGGCCCTCCGGAGGCGCCGGAGAGGACGCGCAGGCGGGTCGCTCCTCCCCCCTCCGGGTTCCCGAGCAGCACCAGGTCGCCGAGCACGAGCGAGACCGCGGACACCCGGGTCTGCTCCCGGGTGAAGGTCTCCTGCGCCGATGCCAGCACCGCGTAGGCGCCCGGAGCGGCGATCTTGGGCACCACGTAGGTCCGATGCCGGCGGAAGTCAGGGGTCGGCGGGAGGTTCTCCGCCCAGCTGGCCGCGGGCGGACCGGAGCCGAGGAGCTCGTGAGCCTTCCAAAGTTCGGGGAACGGCTCGTTGCTGCCGGTCGCGAGGCGCCGCAACACGTCGACGCGGTAGGCGCGGAAGAAGAGCCGCGGCAGGTTCTGGTGGTCGACGGCGAAGGAGCGGCGATCCAGGCCGTCGCTGGCCATCGCCTGGAGCTGAAAGTCGGGCTGCTCGATCTCGGCGACGATCCGCCGGCAGTCCTGCGCACCACGGCTCCGCGGATAGGCACGCTCGCCGGCCAGCGCCGCGGCGTGGGCCTCGACCAGGGCCTGGGGGTCGTCCTCTTGCCGGCGCATGCCGGCCAGCACGGCCTGACCCTCCGCCCACCAGGGGAGATCGCGCGCTTTCGCGAGCCGCGCTTCGAGATCCGCGCGGATGCGCCGCCGGTCCGCCCGCTCCGCAAACGCGGCATGGAGGCGCCGGTCGCGTTCGAGGTGCGCCGCGAGCGCCGCTTCGCGCCGTCCCGCCGCGGCGTGCCAGGCCTCGAGATCGGCGAGCACCGCCACCAGCTTCTCGACCGGATGGGCGCCGGCGGCGCCGGCGCCGCCCGCAGCCAGGCTGTCCGCGGAATCCAGCGCCAGCAGGCGGGAGAGATCGAGACGGTAAAGATCGTTCGCCTCGTCGGGCGACCACAGCGAAGCGTCGGCCAGGAGCTCGACGAAGAGGTAGGACACCGCGTCACGCAGCGTCCCGCGCACCTCGGGCGGATAGTTGTTGGCCACCAGGACGTCGCCGTCCAGCTTGCCGGCCGGCTCGGTGCCGAGCGCGGCGCGGTTCTTCCATGCCTCGAGATACGCCGCGGTGGCTGCCGCTACGATCTGTTCGCGGGTCCACAGCGCGAGGTCGAGCTTGCCGCTCGTCTCGACGCGCTCGCGGCGATTGATCTCCCACGAGTAGTTCTCGAGGTACGAGGTGAGCGCGTGAGCGAAGGACAGGTCGAGGCCGGTGCGCGCGAGCACCCCGGGAGGCCAGCGCGCATCCTTCAGCTGCCGCACCGCGGTCTCGAAGCCGCCCAGGGCGATCCGCACCTCCATGGCGCGGACGAGGGCACGGGTCCAGCCCGCGGTGTCGCCCCGCTGCTCCGCGGCGGCGCGGAGCGCCTCGATCCGCGTCGCCGCCTGCTCGAGCTTCTGCTCTCTGATCAGCCGGTCGATCTCGGCCCAGGAGTCCTTGGGGGCCAGCTGGCGCTTTCCCGCCGGCACCGCGGCCGAGGCAGTCGGAGCGGCGGCGAGCAGCGAGTGCCGCGACAGGCGCCCAGCCGAGCCGCGGCCGTTCAGCAGCAGCAGCAAGAGGCAGCCGAAGGCAACGAGGAGTCCGGTTCGCGCGCGGCGCATGGCGGCGATTCTAGATGCGGTCAGACGCGTGTTCCCAGTGGCGCTCATGCCTGTATAGACTCGCCGGCGCCGCAAAATGCTCCCGGTGAACCTGACCGGCCGCCGGTCCGCCGGGCCACGAGGCCGCCGGGCCTGCGCTCAGGCCGGGAGCCAGATCTCGAAGCGCAGCGGCTCGAGATCCTCGTAGAGGCGCGAGAGCGAGAGCGCTCGCACGCGGCCGCTACTAGTCACTGTGTCTGGTGATATCCTACCTCAGGGCACTCAGGACGAAGTCGCATTGAGTCAACCCGACCACACCGCGGGCATTCGACGCCAGCTATCTGCGACGAGAACCACAACCGATGTCCACGTTTCTGGCTCCATTGCGCATCTAGGTTTGACGGCTCAGTCAGGGCGCGTCAGCGTCCGGTGGCTTAACGTCTGGGCGGATGTGCCTAGGAGGTCCGACGTCTTGCCTCAGCAGGTCCTGCGAGCGTGCACGGTCGTTGCGAACAACTATTTGCCTCGCGCACGTGTCTTCGCCGAATCCTTCCGCGCTCACCATCCGGCCGCCGAGGTCGTTTGCCTGTTGGCAGATCGTCGCGGCGAGACGGAGCGAGCCGAGCCCCTCGAAATCATCGAGGCCGAGAGCTCGGGCATGCCGAACTTCCGCAACCGGGCCTTCCGTTACTCGCTGCTCGAACTTAGCACGTCCCTCAAACCCTGGCTGCTCATGCATCTGCACCGCCAGCGCGGCTGGGATCGCGTGTGCTACTTCGATCCGGATATTCTGGTGACTGCCGGGCTCGAGGACGTCTACGCGCTGCTCGATGACCACGACCTCGTCCTCACGCCTCACATGACGAGTCCGCGCCGCAACGGCGGAGGCCCGAGCGAGCGCGAGATCCTGCTGACGGGCCAGTACAACCTCGGGTTTCTGGGCGTGGCGTTCAACGAGCGCACGCTGGCCTTTCTCGAGTGGTGGCACCGACACCTGGAATTCGAGTGTCTGCACGCCGTCGGGCGCGGTCTCTTCGTCGATCAGCGGTGGATGGATTTCGCGCCGCTGTTTCTCGAGCGAGCGCACGTCTCCCGGGATCCCGGCCTGAACGTCGCATACTGGAATCTCGCCGAACGCAACCTGAAGCGCACTCAGCAAGGCTACCGTGTCGGCGACCGACCCCTGCGCTTCTTCCACTTCAGCGGCTTCGACCCCCGCGACGGGAAGCTGACACGGTTCGAGACTTACCACGCGGCGGCAGATCACCCCGATGTGCGTCACCTGCTGGAGGACTACAGCCAACGGTTGCAGCGCGCCGGCCAAGACGAGTTGTGCGGTCTCCCCAATGCCTATACACACTTTGGCAACGGCCTGGAGATCCCTAAGCTGGTACGTCCGCTCCTGCAGCAGGCCGACCCGCATGCGCTGCGTTGGGCGGACCCCTTCGCCGACGGCGAAGACAGCTTCCTGCAGTGGCTGATCGACTGTGACGATCCCAAGCAGGCGGTGTTCGTGCCGCGGATCGCCTTCGCGGCCTGGGAGCGGAGGTGGGATCTGCGCGCGGCGTTCGCGAACCCTGCTGGAAGGGATCGCGCCGCTTTCGCGGACTGGCTGGCGAGGTATCCGGAAGAGGTGCCGCTGGCGGAGCTGTGGGTTGGCCAACGAAGGCAGCCGGCCGTGCCGGCGCTCAACAAGCCCGAGTCGCTGCTGACCGCCGAGCCGGAGTTGCGCGACGCGGTCGTATGCCAGCTCCATGCGCGTCGCGAATTGCATCTCGAGGACCTGACAAGCGATCAAATCGACTCCCTCAATGAGGCTGCCGACGGCGCCCACGAGAAGCAACCGCGGATCACTTTCCTCGCGCTCCTCATTCGCACGCAACGCGCTGATCTCCAGCGTACTTTTCCCGAACCCCTCGGTGCTGACCGCGCGCCTTTCGCGAGCTGGTTCGTCGCCAACGCGAGGCGGGAGTACGCCTTGCCGGATCGTTTCGTCCACATCATGAGGGCGCGCCCGGAGCGCGGCGGCGCCCGGTTCTGGCAGAGGCGGATACGCCTGGCCCGGCGAGGTTCTCCTTCGCCGCGCCGCGGATGCCAGCCTGCGCCGCCTGCCAATGAAGCTGTCAAGGCCGCGCGCCCGCGTCGGGCTAGGGGCCCGCGGGGTGTGAATGTGGTGGGCTGGGCTGCGGCGAACACGGAAATCGGTGAGGCCTGTCGGTCCGTTCTACACGCGTTGAAGACTGCACACATTCCGACCGCCCTGTGGAGTCTCGGCAACGGCTACAGCGACGACCTGACGCACGGCGCTGCCGGCGGGTTGGGAGGCGATGGTTTGCCGTTCGAGACCACCATTCTTCAGGTCAATGGCGACATGACAGAGGCGGTGGCAGCGGCGCTGCCGAGGTTTCTTTGGGAGGGTCGGCACCGTATCGGCTACTGGTTCTGGGAGATCTCGTCGTTGCCGCCGCAAATGGCCGCTGCCACGCGCCACCTGGCAGCGTTGTGGGCACCGAGCCGGTTCTGTGAGGAGGCGTTCCGGCGAGTCGTCGACGTGCCGGTGACCTGGATGCCCCTGGCAGTGAGCGCGCCCGCGCACCGCCCATTAGGAAAGGAGTCGCTGGGATTGCCTCGCGATCGGTTCTTGTTCTTCAACGCCTTCGACGCCGCGAGCGTTCCGGAGCGCAAGAATCCCATGGGTCTCCTCGCTGCGTTCGCTCGCGTCGCGAAGCGGC
>Ga0210384_10002269_pt1 | contig 23799 bp, 18 predicted proteins | sample IncBWH2MmetaG_FD_160574 | JGI IMG/M metagenome (GOLD analysis project Ga0210384, IMG submission 160574) | Forest soil microbial communities from Barre Woods Harvard Forest LTER site, Petersham, Massachusetts, United States - Inc-BW-H-2-M | ecosystem: Environmental > Terrestrial > Soil >...
GCGGGGGTCGCGATCGGATTGCTGGCATCGACCAGTGAAGAATTTCTCTTCCGCTTGTTCGCCATACCTTTCCTGGGGCGTTTGACCAGATCGCGCGTGCTGGCAATTATCCTGCCGGCGTTTTCCTGGAGCTTCCTGCATAGCGCGTATCCGCAGGAGCCTGGTTACACGCGCGGAATTGAAGTAGGAATTATCGGCATCGTAGCCGGAATCGTAATGCTGCATTGGGGCATTTTGGCCACACTTATCTGGCACTACACCGTGGATGCTTCGCTGGTAGGCTTGCTGCTGGTGCGCTCCAACAGCCTGTATTTCAAAATTTCGGGCGTGATCGTGGGTGCCGCAGCGCTGGCTCCCTTGATCTTTTCGGGTATGGCGTATTTAAGGCGAGGTCACTTTGCGCCGGTGGATGATTTGTTGAATCGCGTCGTACCCGCTCCGGAAATAAGTGTCGCGGATGAAGTCACTGAAGACCTTCCTCCAACACGAAAGCCCCACGCTTACGACGCACTCATGCGGAGCTTGATTGGCGCCCTTGCGGCTTGTCTGGTAATTGGCGGGTTGTTGGCTTGGCGAGTCAAACCACCGGCTATCGGGGATTACCTGAAGCTTTCCGTCAATGCGCGGACCGCGCTCATCGATGCGGATGAAGTTCTTCGCCACCGGGGGATAGACCCGCGTTCGTATCATCACGCGGTGTTGCTCGCCAACACCACTGATCCCCAGACCAATGAATTCCTGCGCGAACGCGTCGGTGTGGCCAGGGTTAACGAAATTTACGACAAGGAAGTGCCCGGCGCGCTTTGGAAAGTTCGCTATTTCCGCGACAGTCAACCGGAAGAGTGGGCAGTCGTGCTTCGCCCAAACGGCGCCCTGCATTCGGTGCATCACATTTTGAGTGAAGATGCTGCTAGCGCTACGCTCAGCAAAGACGAGGCTGTGAAGCTCGCGGAAGATTATCTGCGCAAGGTGCAGCATATTGACCTGGCGCAATGGACGCTGGTCGAAGCCAAGTCCGATAAGCATCCGCATCGCGTGGACCACCTGCTCACGTGGGAACAAAATCGCGCGCTAGATGACTCGGAGACGCTAGCAGATTCTAAAGAACACGCGCACGCCCGCATTGAAGTCGCGGTTCTTGGCGATGAAGTATCCAACTATCGCACGTACATAAAAATTCCCGATGACTGGAGGCGCCAGCAGTCGGAGCTGATGCTGCCGCGCGTGCTTATTTCGACGGTGCTGCCGATTCTGGTGCTGGGCGGGCTAATGGTTGTGGCACTGATAGTGTTCCTGAAAAACTTGCGTTCCGACGATGTGCATTCCATTCCCTGGCGGCGCCTGGCACTGTGGGGACTGTGGGGACTGGCGGCGTATGTGATCGTTTTCGCTTTCGGTAACCGCATCGCCAGCGTTATGAATAACTATCAGACGGCCATTCCTTTCAAGACCATGCTTGCGGGAATCGGCATCGGCGCGGTACTCGGGGCTGCCGTGTATTTTTCCGGGATCGTGCTGCTTTTTGGTATGGCCTGGTATTTCGGGAGGCGCGCCTTCGGTGAAGAGCGGCTGCCGGGCTGGTCGGGTATGCCGCCGCTGTATTACCGCGACGCAGTGTTGATTGGCATGGGCGGTACGGCGGCACTGGTCGGATTTAACCGCCTGATTGCAGCACTGTCGGCCCATTGGCCCACCGCACATCGTGCTACCGAAGCCTCCTTTGGCGGTGACTTTGATGCCACGCTCCCGGCTGCTGCGATTTTTGGCACAGTTTTGCTCAGGGCGCTCATGTACACCGGGCTTGTAGCACTCTGCGCTGCCTTTGTGGCCAGTAATGTGAAGCAGCCGTCGCTGAGGATATTACTTTTTCTTAGCGCCGCGTTAGCAACCGTAGGCATGGCCTGGGGGACTCCTGCGGATTTCGCCAAACAGTTCCTCACGTGCGCTGTTCTTCTAGGGTTGCTGATAGTCGGCATAACCCGAGTCGTGCGCTTCAACATCCTCGGTTGTTTCCTGGTGGTGGCGGGCACTTCGCTGCTGGCAGCTGCGGCAGAACTGCTTTCGCAACCGGATGACTTCTATCGAGTTAACGGCTGCGCGGTTCTTTTGATTTTGGCTGGCCTGCTGGCTTGGCCGCTATGGAGCTGGAGCATGCGGGGGGCTCGCGACGAAGCCTAGAGGCTAGAATTTCACATCGGTATTCCTTCACAAAAAATAGAGAATCTTCGTTTTGGATGCAACAAATTTAGCAGGAAACAAACCACCTCACCCGTGCGTTGTTACTTCAGGAAGCGATGCTCACCCATAGGGTAGCGGCACGTCCAAACAGGGTGGTCGCACGGGTGTTCCGTGTTGGCCTGATGAAGAATCTTGGATTATTCTGTAGTGGCGCGCGCCACCGCACATTTTCAAGGACTTCTCCAGGCGCAATGTCTGCACCGGGTGCTTGGGCGAGCAATTCGGCACGCGAACAGAAAGCGAAAAATGTCGCTTCCACCATGGGTTTTGGCTGTGGCCGGTGAAGCTGGAGGCGCGGGTGGTGGAGACGCCGCCTTGGGCGAGGTGACTTCTCTACCGAACCTCGATGACCGCGCCCTGGTGGTGGAAGCCCAGGTTGGCAACCGCGCGGCCTTCGAGGAACTCGTCCACCGTTACGACCGGGACGTTTTGCGACTGGCGCTGAATTTGATGAAGCGCCCGGAAGATGCGCGCGACGTCTATCAGGAAGCTTTCCTGAAAGTCTATCGCAACCTGCACCGATTCCGTTTTGAATGCAGCTTTTATACCTGGCTCTACCGCATCGTTACCAACGTGTGCCTCGACAATTTGCGCCGCCGGCAAGCGCGTCCCGAAGACCAATCGCCGGAGGCCAATCACGGACACCACGATGACGGCATCACCGACTTTTTCGAGCGACAGCGTGAACACCGGCCCACCCTCGATCCGGAACGCACCATGTTTGGACTGGAGATAAAAGCGAAAATTGCAGTGGCCATGCAACGCCTTTCACCCCGCGAGCGAATCGTGTTTGAGATGAAGCACTATCAGGGGTTGAAGCTCCGTGCTATCGGCGATGCGTTGGGAACCACCGAAGAAACGGTGAAGAACTCGCTCTTCCGCGCAACGCGCAAGCTCCGGCATGAATTGGGAGAGCTACGATGAGCGCGCCGGATAAAAAGTCGCGATGCGACAAGATCGCCCCCTTCCTGGTTTTCTACGCCTGCGACGAGGTCAGCGAGAACGAACGCAAGCTGATCGATGAGCATCTTGCCGTGTGCGCGTTTTGCGCGGAGCAACTGGAGGGTGAGCGATCGTTGTGGGAAGCGATAGACGCCGCGAATCCCTCGGCAGGTGAAATCAATTCCGCGGACGCGCTTCTCTCTCAGTGCCGCAGCCAGCTCGCCGAAATGCTCGACGATCTTTCCGTGACACCTGTACGTGAGCACTGGCGGCCGTTTGGCTGGGTGCGCCGGTGGATGGCTTTGCGACCGGCGTGGAGCGGCGCAATGCTGATTTTCTTTGGGGTTTTGTTGGGCGCCGAAGTGATGCCCTGGCTGCAAAATGGACTTCCCGGCAACAGTAACGGTCGTGCAGTAAACGTTCTAGCTTCGCAAAAACTTACCGACGAGCAGCTTTCGAAAATGGCCGTGGCGGGAATTAATCTTGCACCCTGGCCGAATGCCGCGCCCGGCACGGTGCAACTGCAATTGCGTGCCGAGCAGCCCATGGTGCTTTCGGGCAACGTCGACGACAGCAACATGCGCCGGGTACTGACGTACGTGGTGGAAAATGGCGAGCGCTTCGATGCCGGTGTGCGGCTGGATTGTCTGGACGCGCTGAAAGCGCAGGCGCGTGATGCGCAAGTACGTAAGGCGCTGCTGTTGGCCGCACGCAAAGATCAGAATCCCGCGGTACGCATGAAGGCACTGGAAGCGCTGAAGGATGCGGCTTCCGATGGCACCGTTCGAGAAGCCATGCTCGACGCGCTGGCACATGATGCGAATCCGGGCGTGCGCGTGGAAGTTGTGAACATGTTGGTACACTCGCTGGAACATGAGTCGCAAGGCTCAAATGTGGTTTCTTACCCCAAACTTGCAGGTGCGCCAGAAAATCCTGATGACCAGTCCGAGGACCTGCAGATGACCACACCCAGCGAATCCACCGTGATGGTTTCCGACGCTTCCGTGGAAAAAGTGATTCGTACCTTGGAAGAGCTGCAAAAGCGGGATCCCAGCCGCTATGTGCGGCTGCGCAGCGCGGCAGCGTTGCGGCAGCTTGGCCCACGAGAACCTCAGTAGTGATCAGCGGGATTTAGTTCGTCAATGAAAGCCTGTTCCCATTGCAAACGTCAGTTTAGAGAGGGGAATTTTCGCATCGTGCCATGGCTCTGCGGATTGACGATTCTTCTTTGTGTCTTTACGTTTTCCAGTCGAGGCCGAGCTGCTGTTGAGTTGGAGCCCCGCGAGCATGCGAAACCTGGCGATCCTGTAACGCCGCACGCCTTTGACCAGCGCACCGGCGTGCTTGAAACCCAAGATGGGTTGACGTTGCGGCTAAGTGCCGATCTGGGCTCCGTGCATATTGTTAATTTGGAAGCGGGCGCGGCCCCGGCGGTGCGTTACACAGTGCGCATCGAAACGGATGCGCGAGCGCCACAGGCTCAGGCGCTGCTGGATAAATATGTTGTTCGTGCCAAAGCTACCGCTGCGGGTGTGGAGATCGAGGGGGCGTTGCCTCCGCAGGCCGCGCGAACAGCGGCATCTGGCGCGCAATTTTGGGTGCAATTTGAAATTGCCGTGCCCGCGGGATATAGCCTCGACGTAAATACTGAGGCGGGCGACATTGAAACTCAGGATATCGGCGGCACAGCGACGCTCTTCACCCAGGGCGGAAATATCCGCACCGGGCGAATTGGCCTAAGCGGCATGCAGAATGTCGCGCATCACCTGCACGATGCCAATGCCGGCGCCCCTACCCGTGACCTATCGAAGTTGCGAACCGAAGGCGGGCACATTCAGGTGCTTGATGTCGCCGGCAATTTGAACGTTTTTACCGGAGGCGGACACATCAATGTCGGCAACGTCACCGGTGACGCAGCGCTGCGCAGTGGTGGCGGTCACATTCGCGCCGGCACCATTGGTGGACGCGCCGATCTGGATACCGACGGCGGGAACATCACCGTTGGGCATGCAGGAAGTTTTGTCAATGTGCGCACCGGAGGCGGACAGATTGATTTTGGCGAAGTGCGCGGTTCGGTGCATGCGCAGACCGGTGGTGGCGGCATTCGTATTATGTATGTTGCCGGGCCCATGGAAGTGGAGTCGAGCGGCGGCAGCATCTGCCTGACGCGCGTTGCCGGCGCCGTGCAGGCGGTCACGGCTGACGGAACCATTACAGCATGGATCAGCCCTTCAAGTGGGCCTGATAGTTGGCCCGGCGGCGCTTCTAATAGTTTGCCAGGCGCTGCCTCTGCACATCCGGCCACCGTACAGCTTGCAGGAGCCTCCCAACTCGCTTCCGGAAATGGCGACATTGTGGTGTTTTTGCCGCGTAACCTGGCGGTGAATATCGACGCGCTGGTCACTAGGGGCGGCGAACACCGCATCGAAGCCGATCCCGCACTGCATTTAAGTTTTCAAACCGAGGGGTCCAACAGCGCGGGTCCGGTACACGCCATCGGTGTATTGAATGGCGGCGGTATCCCATTGAAGCTGCGTACTTCCGCGGGAAAGATTCGACTGCAATTTCTGGATTCCGATCCGTCGCTACGGGAATCTCAGATTCGCGAACAGCAGGAACGCTTGCGTGTCGTAGAAGTGGCTCAGCCAACGACGCCCGTTTCTCCGGAGCCACCGCAGATACAACAGCAGGCGGATTCACAGAGGGACTGGTTGGAAAGCTGGCTAGGCAAGCTGGAAGTAGCCGTCACTGGCGGCTTGCGCGAGGATGCCGACGATTTTCGCAACCGCCTTACCTATTCGCCTCATCCGGTGTACCCAGAGCTCGCGCAGCGTGTGGGCATTCAGGGGGTTGTGAAGTTGCAGGTGCGGGTGCTGAAAGACGGACGCGTGGAAGTATTGAAAGCGCTTCAGGGCGAGCCGGCGCTAAGGGAAGCGGCAATTACCGCCGTGAAACAGTGGCGGGGCAAACCCGCGTGGATCAACGGCAAACAGGTCGAGGTGGTTTCTACGGTGACATTTAATTTTCAGCTCAATTGAGTTACGGGTGCGCAGCTGAGACGACATTAGGATTTGTTCGGGGTGCTGGTTGTAGTTTCGCGTTACGGTCCGGGTTCGTCGCAAAAATCGAAAGGGGTAAAAATCGATGCTTCGACATGCGTTGCGCGCAGCTTTAATTCTATCTGTGGCGGGTGCGGCATGGGCCGCTTCCGGTTTGGCGATGAGCAAGGATTTCGATCAGAGCTACCCGTTGCAGCCGGGCGGCTCATTTGAATTACAAAATGTAAACGGCACGGTGGAAGTGGAAGGCTGGGACCGCGATGCCATCGAAGTCCACGCGGTGAAGACTGCCAAGAGTAAGGAATCAGATCTGGATCGCGTTTCGATTGAAGTGGACGCGAAACCTCGCTCGGTGTCCGTAATTACGCGCTATCCCCAGAACGCCGGCGTGGAAGTTGCCGTGGAATACGTTATTCACGTCCCGCACAGCGCGCATGTCGAGCATGTGGGAACGGTGAATGGCACTTTGAAGATTGCGGGTGTGGATGTCATCGAAGATCTCCATACCGTCAATGGAAACATCGAAGTGTACGAAGGCGGCGGCTCCGTTCATGCGCACACCACCAATGGCAATGTGCATCTGGAGCTCGCGCATCTCGGCAGCACACGAGACGAGAAGGGTGAAGCCACCGCCGAAACGACCAACGGTTCTTTACTGCTGGCCGTGCCCCCAGACCTCCAGGCGAATTTGGAGGCACGCTGCTTGAATGGCAATTTTTCTTCGGAGCTGCCGCTATCCCTAGAAAGTTCCCTGCATCCACGGGAAATCCACGGAAAAATAGGCAAGGGTGGCGCGCCTATTCATCTGCATACCGTAAACGGTGGGATTCGCTTGGTGGTGTTGAGGTCAACGGTTTAGCTTTTGCTGCGTCTAAATTCGCAGGAGCAAATATTTTTTGGAGGAGAGTTTCGTGAATAAAGGGATATGGACTATCGCAAGCGGCACCGCGCTGCTCTGCGCCGCATTCATGACAACGCCAGGATATACGGCTGCTGGGCGATCGCACGCGGGTGGAAATCAGGAGCCGGTTGAGCCCCAGGTACGTGATTTCAATGTGTTTTGGGGGGAGGAAGGTGGAAGTTGGCTGGGCGTTGAAACCCGAGAGGTTACCAGCGACAACGCCAAGGAATTAAAACTGCCAAGCGAGCGTGGCGTCGTGCTTGGCAGAATTGCTCCGGACAGTCCGGCTCAGAAATCCGGTCTTCGAGAAAATGACGTGGTTACGGAAATCAATGGAGAGCAGGTGGAAGGCGCGATGCAATTCCGGCGCATGATTCGCGAAATTCCTGCCGGACGAAATGTGCAGCTGACCGTGTGGCGAGACGGGCACACGCAAAAAATCAACGTTACGCTGGGCAAGGCTGAGCAATTACCACACAACTTGACCAAAATAACCCCCGGTATCCCCGGTACGTTCGCGTTTCGCATGCCGGACTTACCGGAGATGCCTGATCTTCCGGAAGCGGCGGAAATTCCGGAGATGCCCTCGATGGATTGGAGCGGCCCGATGATTTACTCCGGCCATCCGCGCCTAGGCATTGATGCCGAGGACCTCGCTGGACAGCTAGGATCGTTTTTTGGTGCTCCGGATGGTGAGGGCATTCTGGTGCGATCCGTAAATTCGGGTTCGCCGGCGGCGAAGGCCGGACTGAAGGCCGGTGATGTCATCACCTCTCTAAATGGTGAGCGCATTCGTTCGGTGGGAGACCTACGTCAAAAGCTTGCCGCACAACACGGCGAGAAAGATAAAAGCGCTGAGAACAAAGACAAAGACAGCAAAGACAAAACCCGTACCGTAAAACTCGGCGTGCTGCGCAACAAGAGCGAAATTTCTCTGAACGTGGAGCTCCCCGCACCTGCAACGACGACAAGACATGGTATCGGGCATCGCACGAATATCTAGACAGGTAAGCTAAGAAAGCCCGGACAGTTTTACGTCCGGGCTTTCTTCGTTTTTAAATACATTGCGAATTTAGCAGTCCATCGATCAGGATTTTTCGCCGCCGCGATATTTCTTGGCGAGGCGAACGGGCCTTCGCAGTGCTGCGAAACGCCCGTCACGCTCGTTTTTCGCACCAGGCGACCAATCTTCCTGGGTGGGCGAGAACGTAAGCCGAAGTAAGTAACTCAATCCTGACACTGCGCTCCCACGCATGCGCATGCGAAAAAGGGCGCGCGCGAATAATCCCGGCGCTGCCTGCCCTCCCGAAGGAAGCCAGCTCGTAATTTTCGCGGCAAGTTGCGACGCCGATCGATCTGATTCCAGTCGCGCCTGCACATTTTGCGGCAACGCACCGCCGAGCAAATTGCCAGCCAGAAGCAGGCCAGTATCCAACATGCGCTCCGCCCCGACAGTTTGCGCGGTGGCAAAGCTGCGCTCCCAATTCAAGGAGGTTTGACGATGTACGAATGCGGCAACATCAGCCACCAGCGATAAACGCTCCCAAAGATGTTTGGCGCCATGAACGCAAATCAGGATCAGCTCATCCTCGATTGACAGAGTGGGGATCTGGTGGCCATCGACGCTCACATATTGCCGCCGTGTGAAGAAGTCTTCGATCGGAAGCCCGCGCGGAAAGTAACGCATGGTGCGCTCCGTATGCATCTCCACAAGGAGCGGCGCTGCGATTCGAACGAAAACATATTGCCCAGGAATTTTTTTGGCGCGGATTGCTTCGACAGGTATTTCCGGCTGATAGTCGGAAGCAATTATCAGCTTCGTGGCGCGAAGGATGTCTTTTTGCCGGACCAGAAAATCAAGATCGCCATATTGTCGCGCCCCCGTGTCCCCATATGCGCGTAAAGCCAGGGTAGGACCTTTTACTAGCAGAGTATCCAATCCGGCGTCGCGAAATTGATCAACCAGTCGAAATAGCTCCGCGGTCATCTGCAACGCGGACAGCACTTGCGCGCGCTGTAGTTGACGGATTTTTTGCGCGAACTCCGGTGGCGCGAGGTCTTCCTCGAACTTCGCCACACCAGACGCGAGCAGCGAAATGACCCCATGTTCTTCGGCCAACGTAAATAGTTCCGGCCAGGATATCTCGCGGAGTAAGACAGAAAGTGCTGATAAGTCGGCATGGGGAGATGCGCACTGCAGCAGAGCGGCCCATTCTGGTGAACTGGCGCCATGTAGATTGTTTTTAATATCTTTTGTGATCGTCGATTGCAAAAGAACGAACCCCCACGCCCCGTGGCTTAGTGTACGCGACAGCCATCCCTGGCAATGGCACAAATCCTCACACCGTGGGAGAGGCACTCGGGACGAAACCTGCCCACATTATAAGAAGCACAAATAAAAAAGGCCGGCCCCGTGTTGCGGAACCGGCCCAGGGAACAGCAATTCATCAATTCTTCTTTTTGCGGGTATTTACTTTCGTGTCGATACCGGGCTGAATCTGTTGCAGAGCTTCAAGACCAAGCTTGGCCTGTGCTCCATAACTATTGGGCCCGCCGTTGGGATCAAGCTCCACCGCTTTTTGGTAGGCTTCGACAGTTCCTGGCTGAATGATGAACTCCAGCTTGTCGCCGTTTTTCTTGGTCTCCATCGATCCGACCAGCGCTGCTCCCAGCAAATACCAAACCTGGGGATTTTTTGAATCGAGTTCGCTGGCTTTCTTTAAAGGCTCGACGGCTTCTTTCAAACGACCGGCGTTGTATAAGCTGATACCAAAGTTGCGCCACGCAGTCGCGGCATTGGGAGGATCGAGTTCCGCGCTCTTGGTGTAGGAAGTGCGCGCCTCGTCAACCTTGCCGCTTCGCGCCTGCACGTTTCCCAAATTGTTGTAATAGCCTGGAACGTCCGGCTTGGCAGCAATCGCTTGTTGATACGCGTTGATGGCGTCGTCGTTGCGGCCGGCGAGGTCGTAGGCTTCCGCGAGCTTGGCCCAGATAATATGTTGATTGGTATCTTTTTCCGTAGCCGCTTTTTGCGCCGCGGTAAACTCCGCGACTGCCTGGTTTGAAAGATCGGTGACTTTGGCTTTCGCCGCGTCACGTTGATCGGCGGGGGCTTTGCTTACTTCTTCTTTAGCCTTGCGTTCCTGGTCCAAAATCGCGGTGCCGGCAGTGAAATGCTGTTTCATGCCTTCGAACTTGGCCTTTTCTTCTTCCTGTTTTTTGATTTGCTCGGCGGCTGCTGAACCCTGTTTGGCAACGACGTCTTTAAAATTGATATCCGCCTTGGCCTCAGCGCCGCTTTGCACCTGAACTTTGGCTTCGTAGGGTTTATTGGGCGCGGGCAGAATCACGAACACGCTATAGATTCCCGCCTTAAGGCCGCGAAAACTATAATTGCCGCTCTTATCGGTTTTTGTGTCCTGCTTCGCGCCTTGATCGCTTACCAGTTGGATCCCCATATCAGCCCAAGGCTTACCGGTAACATCCATGATTTGGCCGCGAACCACGCCATCGCCTTGCGCAGCGGCGGGTGGAATCAGCACAGCCAGTAATAGCGCCACGCTGCAGACGCTTAACCCCCACGAACTCGCGTATTTCGTCATGCTCGATTCTCCTTTGCAACTGCGTACCGCCCGGGCGAGGCGCGCACTATTATCATGGATTCAGTGGCGGATTCAAAGTTTAGGAGTGCGCTGCCGCGCCACGCTGAGAAATGGGATCGCTCAAGCCGGCCTCCGCGAAAGCACGCATACGCAGTATACAACTGTCGCATACCCCGCAAGCCGCATCCTCGCTTTGGTAGCACGACCAGGTAAGATGCAGCGGCGCGCCCAGCTTGATGCCCTTGCGAATGATTTCGCTTTTCTTCAAGGCGATCACAGGCGTTACGATTTCAACGTGCGTCTCAGGGCGGGTGCCCACGCGAATAAGCTCCTGAAAGAGGCGATAATATTCCGGGCGGCAATCAGGATAACCGGAGCTGTCTTCCGCCACTGCGCCGATGTAGATGGAGTGGGCGCCGATGACTTCGGCCCAGCTTACCGCTACGGAAAGAAAATGCGCGTTGCGAAAAGGCACGTAAGTAACGGGTATTTCGTTAGTGCTGGCGCTGTCAGAAATGCGCTGATGCTCTGGAATCGCGATGCTCCCGTCGGTAAGCGCCGAGCCGCCGATGGCTCGAAAATGATCCAGTTGAACAACCAGCCGTTGCTGCACGTGATAAAAATCCGCGATGGATTCGAATGCTTGCCGCTCGCGCTTTTGCGTCCGCTGTCCATAACCGGCGTGCAGCAACGCGAGGCGTTCCGCCCCGTGCGCTTGTATCGCCATCGCCGCGCAGACGCACGAATCCATGCCACCGCTGAGCAGCACGACGGCTTTCACGCTTTGAAGCTTTGAGGCGAACATATTCAAACGCCTTTCGTTGCCGGATCCCACACGAACTTGTGCAGTTGTAATCCCAATCTCACCGGCAAAGAATCCTCGAGTATCCATTCCACTAATTTTCGAGCCTCAAGGCCCGGCCATTTGCCTTCCGGTCCTTCGAAAACCGGCGAGAACAACACTTGGTTGACGCGTTCGCGCAAACTGTGCTGCAAAGTAAATTCTCGCGCGAACTCATAATCGCGCCGTGTGGAAAGCACAAATTTAATTTCGTCGCCTTGGCTCAGCGCTTCCAGGTTGCGCATCTCAAAAGTGTCTGCCTCGCCGGAGTCGGGACATTTCACGTCCAGGATCTTAACTACTTCGCGCGGCAATTTGCCGATGAAGCGCTCGCCGCTGGTTTCGATCATCACGGTGTACCCCGAAGCAAGTAATTGCTGAGCCAGCGGATAAATTTCCTCCTGCAGCAATGGCTCGCCGCCTGTTAATTCCACCAGCGGTACCGCGACAACGGAATTGCCCGCTCCCGATGGGGCCTCCGTGCGTCCCGCAAGTTGATCGACCCGCGCGGCCACCTCCGCAACACTCATTTTCACACCGCCATGAAAAGCGTAAGCGGTGTCGCACCAGGTGCAACGTAAATTGCATCCGGTCAAGCGCACAAAAATGCAGGGCAAGCCTGCGCGAGTGCCCTCCCCTTGAATTGATTTGAATATTTCAGTGATAAACATGGCCTAGAGATTCGCATCCTCGCGACGAATTACTTCGAAGCCGAAACTACTGATCCCCCGCATTAGCCTTGTGCGATTTACGCGCCAGCCATAAAATTGCGCCGAAAAAAACCGCTATGGCGACAAAGAGTCTGAAATACCCGGGCGCCATTCCCAAAGATCGCAAGACAAAAACGTAACCTAACGCCACGAAGATTACGGGAACCATGATGATGAAAAATGCTCGATACATGAACTTAGCTGGCCGGACGGTATTGCGCCCGGCTGGTATCCGTCTCCCATAAAATCACGTCAGTTACATGGGCGCCCGGCGGTAAGCCACGCAACAACCGCGTGAGCTCGTCGTAAAAATACTTGGCCAAATTTTCCGCCGATGGATTGACGGTTTTGAACGGCTCGAGATCGTTGATAAATTGATGATCCAGCCGGCCCATGATCTCGCGAACGACGCGCTTTAATTCCGTGAAATCCACCAGCAAACCGATGTCATCCAGTTGCGGTCCTTCGAGTGTCACGCGCACACGATAATTATGTCCGTGCACGTTTTCGCACTTGCCCCGGTATCCGCGCAGCGCATGACCGGCGGAAAATGTTTCTTCTACGCTGACTTCAAACATGGATCCTCAAATTGCGCCAGGAGGGCTCTGCGTATCTTTTATTTACCGAGAAAACGCGCAGCATCAGCCGAATTATGCGTAATACGGTAGTTCGGCAGCGATTCCAGGAAAATTTTACCATAGGGCATCCGTTGGATGCGGGTGTCGAGCAATGCCAGCACGCCGCGGTCGGTCTTGGTTCGAATCAAGCGCCCGAAACCTTGCTTCAAGGCCAACACCGCTTGGGGCACCTGAAATTCCGAGAACGGATTGCGGCCGTCGTCCTGCAAAGCCCGCACACGCGCGGCCACGATGGGATCACTGGGAACTGCAAAGGGTAAGCGGTCCACGATTACCATAGAAAGCTGCTCGCCCGGAACGTCCACACCTTGCCAAAAGCTCGAAGTGGCGAACAGCACCGCGGCAGACGTGTTTTTAAAGCGCTCCAATAACACGGACCTGGGCGCGCTGCCTTGCAGCAGTAGTGGAAAACTCACGCGTGTTCGTACACGTTCGAACAAATCGTTCATCTGGCTATAACTGGTGAAAAGACAAAACGCGCGGCCTTGGCTGTGTTCCAACAATTGCACAATTTCATCCGCCGCTTTGGGGGCGAAACTGGCATCGCGCACGTCCGGTATTTTGCTCGGCAAATACAACAAAGCTTGATCGGCGTAATCGAATTCGGGCGGCAGGGTGCGCTCTTTGACGTGATCGAGGCCCAGCCGTTGGCGAATGAATTCGAATCGTCCGCCCACCGTAAGCGTCGCGGATGTTAACACCACGGTATCGAACTGCTCGAAAAGCCGCTGGCGAAGGATCTGGCTCACATCGATAGGGGTGGCCGTCAAAAACACGCCTTTGTTGCGGCGCTCGTACCAATACACGTAATTCCTTTCATTGGACTCGAACAGGAACGCCACTTCCTGGCGCAGCTCGAAACTGCGCCTTGCGATGCGCAACAATTCCTCAGGCTTCTGCGGCATGGCGGCGATTTCGGTTTCCAGCCCCTTCAGCGCCGTCAGCACGGAATCGTATGCTTCGCGATGCTGCTCCACAAATGCGTCACGTTCGCTGTGCGCGAAAGGAAAACGGCCGTCGCGAGGCGGAAACGCTTCAAAAAAGGGCCGCGTCCTTTCGCGCACACGCTGCGTGCGTCGCAGTATCGAAGGCGAACCAAGATTAAGCAGCCTCAAGGATTGATCGGCGTCGCGCGCCAGCTCCTCAAAACGATAATTGGAAATCTGCCGCCCAAAATAATCGCTAGCCACGTCCTCTATTTCGTGGGCTTCGTCGAAAATCACCGCGGAATATTCGGGGAGGATACTGCCGAAATCATCCTGCTTCAACGAAAGGTCAGCGAAAAACAAATGATGGTTGACGATGATGAGGTCAGCTTGTTTTGCGCGATGGTGCATGGCGGTCACGAAGCACTCGTTGAAGTGATCGCACTTTTGTCCGGTGCAGGTGTCGCGCCGGGCATCAAGACGCGTCCACAGATCGGAATCATCAGAAAGAAAAGTCAGTTCGCTGCGGTCTCCCGTTTCGGTGAGTTTTGACCATTCGCGAATTTGGCGGAAAGCATCAATTTCCTCCAGGCCCTTCAGCACAGGCTGGCTGGCCATTTGATTGACCCGCGCACGGCAGAGAAAATTCGAACGGCCCTTCATCACCGCGACCTTTAGATTCGGTGCGAAATGCTTCTGTAAGAAGGGAACATCTTTCTGATACAGCTGCTCCTGCAAAGATTTGGTGGCCGTCGAAATTACCACCCGCCGTCCGCTGCAAATTGCGGGAATCAGATAAGCAAGCGTCTTCCCGGTACCGGTGCCGGCTTCCACTACCGCGTGGTGATGCTGTTCAAATGCGTCATGCACCACTTCGGCCATTTCCAATTGGCCAGGCCGGTGCTCGTAGCCGCCGATCATGCAGCGTTCCAGCAATCCTGCCGGTCCGAATACCTCATGCATCGAGGGACTGCCTTGGGGAACCGCAACCTTATCGGTCTTTTTCTGCGGGGCTGGGCGCGCCTGCTGGGGTACAGTTCCGCGCCGGCCCAAAGCCGGTGAGGCATGGCTCTTCGCACGATCTGCTTCGGAGACCTGCGTGCTCCCGCCCAGATCGCGAGCGAGCTCGACGCTTTTATCGGTTGCCACTCTCAGGCTGCGCGCCACCAGCTTTATAACTCCCGTTGAAGCCGAAATTTCTGATGCAAGAGCAAATAGTTACCATAGCATACCCGTCCATCCCCAAACCGGTACTTGGCCCGTCGACCAGGGCGTCCCTTGCCACCCTGATTTAATACTTGAACACGTCAACGCTTTTGCGGCGCCATCTTCCTCAAAGGTGGCGGTACAGTCGATGAGAGTGGTGCCGTCCATACTCTGATCCAAGCGGCCACATCCACTCGGGGTGCGTAATGAATCGCAACGCCGCATCAATAATTACCCTAGTCATCTCCATGATCGCCCTGGGAGGCTGCAGCGGCGTACCGCACGGTACTACGGGCGGCGGAGGTGGCGGCGGCACTCAAAACGCCAGTCTCGCGGTGACCATGACGTCCACACCCCCGGCATTGACCAATGTTTCCGTGCTTTCCGCAACCGTAGGCATTACCGGCATTACGCTGACCCCTAGTTCCGGAAGCGCGGTCGCCTTAACTCTGACGCCCACCATATACCCTGTGGACCTTATGCGCTTGCAAAGCGACACATCTTTTCTGGGCTCGCTCACCTTGCCGGTCGGCACCTACAGCAGCGCTTCGATTACCTTTTCTGCGCCGACCTTAACGGTATTCAATCAATCCGGGGCCACACTGAATAGCACCTGTCTGAACGGCACTATCTGCCAAATCGTACTGACAGCGGGCTCCGCCCAAGTCAGTACCGCACCCTTTCCCCTTACCCTCACTGCCAGCCAGGCAACCGGTATTTCCTTGAACCTGAATTTACAGAATGCACTCACCCTTACCTCTGGCACATTGGCTGTCAGCTTCAGCGCCACGAACGTAGCTACCGCCGCGACGCTTCCGCGAACCGGTGCACCAAGCGGCGCGCTCGATCTGATCGAGGATTTCGTCGGACTCGTCACGGTTCAATCCGGGAGCTCTATAACGGTAGCGGGCAGCAACGGAATCTCGCTACAAATGACGTTGCCGTCTTCACCAATCATTCAAGACCCGCAAGGGTTGTGCCCGGCGCTGAACGCCACATGCCTGGTGGCCAATCACACGGTGGTCAGTGTAGATGCCACCGTAAGCAGCAGCGGAGCACTTACACTGCTTTCCGCCGACCTTCTCGATGTTAGTCCGCAGGATGAAGTTGAAGGAACGATTGTAAATACCAGCACGCCGGGCCAATTTTTTCTGGTCGTGGCCAACAAAGAAGTTGCGACCGGCAATAGCACACTTTCGGCAGCCAATCCTGGCGATATATTCCTCGTCACACTAAACAATCCGATTTTTATTGTGGACCTCGACGAATTCTTCAATAACGCGTCGCTGCCATCGAGCACCGTCACCACGCTATTTTCTGGCGTTGCCAGTCTTGTGAATGGTCAGGATGTAATGGTGCGCGTTACCGCCGCTACGGGAGCGGCATCGACCGGGAATCAAGCCATTACCTCCGACCGCGTTCGCCTGCGGTTCAGCCGCGCCACCGGCACGGTGCAAACCGTCTCTGGCCAGGCCTTCTCAATTTCAAATTTGCCGCCTTACATACAATTCGTAACCAACCCGCTGGCGGACACCATCATCGGCGCGACTAGTTTTGACGGCGTGACGGACATCAGTGGCGTTACCGTGGGACAGTCGGTCTCCATCCGGGCACTGTTGCTCAACAATTCAACGTTTAGCTTTTATGCTGCAAAAGTGCGTCTACAACACTGATTTATTGCTACCCGCTTTAAGACCTGAAGGCAGAAACGATCTTTCGAAAAAAGAGGCCGGCACGCTAACGTGCCGGCCTCCAACAAACCCTTCCGAGTGAGGGATCCTCTTCTTCTTCATGGTTTCTTGTCTTGCTTGGCAATGATTTTGTCCTCAATCTTTTTGTAAGTCGCCATGGGAATAATTTTCTTGCGCGTAAGATCCGTCTTTTTCGCGTACGGCCGGCCTTCGATTATTTTCTTTGCGTAAGCATCCCCGATTCCTGGCAGTGCCTTTAACTGATCAGCAGTCGCGGAATTTATATCCACCAAGTCGTCAGCCGGAACCGCGGCCGCAAAGGAACTAAACTTCCCGGCTGAGACCCTTGGCTGCGTAACAGCTAGATTGCTACCGCAAAAGACGACTATCACCACCACTATCAACCACATTACGTGTTTCTTCATCGATTTCCCCCTTCGAATTTTTACTTCGTGACACCCGCAGCTAATTTTTCTCCGACGCGCGATACCCGGCTTTCTGCGCGTCGGCTTCCGTCATGTATTTCCCCTGCTTGGTTTTGCCGTACCACCGCGTCCCCGCCTTGTGATAAACGCCCGACTCAGTATTTACCCATACCATCCCGTTGCTATTCGCGGGCGCCGACTGCTCGTTCATGGACTTCGATGGGGTGCGCGCGCTAGTGGTGTTGCCAGAGTTGCCGGTTGCCGGAGGAGCTGTTGGCGGATTTCCTGCGTCGGTAGTGCCGGAAGACGATGCTTGCGCGTTGCCGGTCGAATACTTAGTCCTGCCGGACGATTCCTTTGTCCGCGCACTCGTGGTATTGCCGGAATTCGCTGCAGCCGTAGGATCCTTTGTTGAATTCCCGGCCGCTGAGCTTGAGGTACTGCTCGAATCGTTCGATGTGCGCTTTGATTTCCGGTTGCTTGCCGTGCCGGTCTTGCCTTCTCCGGGTGCGGAAGTGTCCCCGGTTCGCGGCGTCGCGCTCGCCGAAGGATCAGCCGCAGCGGCCTTCTTCGGCCTGCTCGTTGTCGTCGGAGAGCTATTCGCGTTCTCGCCGTCCGTCTTCGTGGCGCTCTCGCTCTTGGTCTTGGACTTGCTCCGTGAGGAAGCCTCGGAGGCGCCGGAGCTGCTAGTGGAGTTGTCAGTTCCCGCCGCCTCATTCGAATCGGTCTTCTTCTTGGTTCTGGTTTTCTTCGAGGTGGTCGAGGTCTCGCCCGCACTAGCTTTCGGAGATTTTGTCGAATCCGTAGAGTCCGCGGCTGGCTTTTTCTTCTTCTTTTTTGCGGCCGTCGAGTCTTTTTGCGACTGGTCCGTCGATTGGTTGGATTGACTTGAGGCCTTGCCATGCGAGGTGCCAATAAGACCAAACCCCAGCAACAACGACATTAACGTGGCCAAGTGAAAATTCTTTTTCATCGCTATCCTCTGGCTGCGCTGCCCCCTTTATAGAGTTCTTGGGGCACTAATGCGGCGCAGCATGTACTCCATGAGGATTTAAGTCAATACAGGAGAAGGTGCAGTCAGTCGGTGTATGGAGGCAGGGGTCGGCCAAGCGAGAGAAACGTTGGAATGGGTCTCAGTCGCCTGTAGCTTGCACCCGAGGAGGTTCCACCGACTCTGCTAGCCCGCGACGCATGGGGCCCAAGGCAAACGCCGGCACTTCCAATTCCGGTTCGACGGTAAGATTTGTAGCTTTGCGCGGGAATTCGCTGCGGCGATCGAGCCTTAGCCCTGCTTCCCGCAAAAACTCTGCTGAGAAGCCCATGTCTTCAGCACGATCCACGCCCCAGAACCACAATTTTTCCTCATTGCGTTGCAGAAAATCGAGCGACTCCTCGAGCTTGGTCATGGCGCGGTTGAACGACGAAGCCAGAAAAAATACTTCGAGCGACCATGCATGGCGTGGATAGCGCACCTGGATCCGCACGCAATACTTACCAGATTGGTTTTTCTCCATGCTGCAACGGTAGTTGTTCCGCACCGTCGTAGAGCGGGACGTAATTCTGTTTTTCACCGGGCTTCTACACTCCGTCTCATCAGGCCGCACGCGCAGGCTTTCGCTCGGCAGCTTTGTCGCAAAAACGCTGTGGTAGGGACACTACCAGGGTAACTAGGGGGAGTGTGAAAGGCAAGAGCACCCGTCACTTTGGGTGCTCCACCATAAACATAAGAAAATAATGGTTTTAGCTACCTAGGCTTCCAAAACCGGCCATCTTGTCGGTCATCAGCTTAACTTTGCCCTCTTGCTTGAGCCTGGTGTCGAGAGCGGTCTTAAACGCCTCGTATGCCACGCTGCGCTTAGTCTGGAGCAATTGCTCAGCTAAGCTCTTCTTCTGTTTCTCAAAATCATTCGGATTCGGCTCCTCTTTCGCCTCCACCCGGTACACCATCCAATTCGAACCCAAGCTCATTGGCGTTCCCACGTCACCCGGCTTCATCTGAAATGCTTCGCCAAGCTGTTTTCCACTGGCTGCTCCCGCGATGGAGTCATTGCGGGTGATGAGATCACTAGTTTTGGCTTCCAATCCCAGTGCCTTGGCGGCCGCCTCAAACTTCTCACCCGCTTTTATCCGCTTGGCCAGCTCTTCCGCCTTGGCCTTTGCCAGTTTGCCGGCTTCTTCCTGCTTCAAATCGTTCCCCACTCGCTCGCGAACCTCATCGAGCGAGCCTTGGTGTGCCAGGGTGATCTGTTGCACTGACAAAACCACGTAACCGCGGTCCGTACGTATCGGCAAACTCAGTTCATTTTGCCGCAGCCGGAAGATTGCGTCCTTCACTTCTTTGGAATTTCCCAGCTCCAACACCGGGTCGGTCGCGCTAATTGGCCGTGTCTGGGATACCGTCAGTTGGTATTGCTTCGCTAAATCGTCCAGCGACACTTTGTTCGATTGGCGTATGGCTTTCGCCAAGCGATCCGCTGCGTCGGTTGCTTGCTGGTCGGCCTGTTGCAATACCAACGGAGCGCGCAACGACTCCTTCACTTCATCAAAGGTCTTCGTTCGCGCTGTTTCTTTGTCCAGGACCTTGATAATGTGAAAACCATACTGGGTCTTCACCAGGTCCGATATTTGTCCTTTATCCAGTCCAAACGCGGTCTTTTCAAATTCCGGCACTGTTTGTCCCTGAGTGATCCAGCCCAGGTCGCCGCCCTTCTCTTTCGAGCCCGGATCTTCTGAATATTTTTTGGCCAGATCTTCGAATTTCGCGAATTTCTTCGCTTGTTTCAGCACATCTTCCGCGTTTTTCTTGATCTCCTCGACTTCCGCGTCGGTCTTTCCCACGGTCATGAACAAAATGTGTTCCACATGAACGCGATTTGGCACCTGGTATTGCTGAATATTGTTTTGATACTGCACTTTCAACTGGTCGTCGGAAACCTGGATGTTCCGCCGCATTTGCGTGGTGTCCAACAAGGCGTAGCGCACCACCCGTGTCTCAGGTACCTGGTAGCGCGACTTGTTTTTTTCGTACTCTGCTTTAATTTCAGCTTCCGTCGGATTGATCTTGGCGGCCAGTTCTTCGGGCTTGATCACCACAAAGTTCACTTTTATCTTTTCATTTTTATAGCGGAATTCGTCCTGCAGCTCGCCCGGCCCTACGCTTATTCCGTCGGTCACTAGCTTGCGAAACTTCTCTTCCAGTAATCCTTGCCGGATCAACTCTTCAAACACCGGCACGCTAAGCTGGAAGCGCGCCTGCACCTCCGTCGCGTAGCGATCCATGCCAACAAATGTCCCGTTGTTGAACGCCCCGGGAACATATTGCTTGATGCGGTCCGCGCGTTCTTGGTCTGTGACTGTGATACCTAGCCGCTTGGCTTCGTATTCTAACTCCTTCTCAAATACCAGTTGATTCAGGATCTGCCGCGCGTACAGCGACTCCAGGGGCTTGGGCACTTGATTTCGCTGCTCGATCTGCGCCAACTGCTGGCGCACTTCACCCAAGGTGACCGATTGATCCCCCACCTTAGCCACCGTGTCTGTGGCGGCCTCGCCAGTTCCGGGTGTTTGAGGCACCAGGTAAAGCAGCATGCTCCCGCCGAGAACCAGCACTACCACTCCCAGGAATATGCGGTACCCAAGTTTCCGGTTATCTGAAGCTCCAGCCATCCGATCAGTCTCCTCCGCCACCAGGCAAACACCAAATTATAGTACAGCCGCTCCCCTCAATGACAATCGCGCGTAAATCGACTCCCGTCATACGTAATGCTCGCTGTACCAGGCTGGCCGAATAGAATTTTTCACTGGCGTTTCTGCGACGTGTGCGCATTCGCTATTTGCAGTTTGACTACGACCCGCCAGCCCAGTTGAACGGCGCTCAAATTGCTGTGCTAGATTTTAAAATTGGAGCTATGAGCACTTGATCCCGTGAGCGTACAAGCACCCATCGACCCTAAACACGCCGCAGCCTCCGGCAAGGAGCCGCGTGTACAGGTCTATTGGACCGCCGTCACCTATAAGACCGTCATTGTCTACGTGCTTCTTATCCTCGGCGCAATTCTTGGCGTGGTATACCTCATCTCACCTGATCTTTATTCCACGGTGTATCACAAAGCTTCCAACGCCATCTCCTCGCCCGACACAGAAAACCTGTCCATCTCCCAGATGCAGGCCAAGTTCGTAAATCTCGACGGCAAAGTTCAAATTAAAAAGGTCAACTCCGTCCAGTGGGTAACCGCCGACTATAAGACCACTCTCGACAAAGGCGATTTCGTGCAAACCGGCTCGGATAGCGCTGCGCGCATAACCTTTGCCGACGGCACCACGTATACCGTCAAGTCCGACACGCTGGTGACCGTGGAAGAGAATTCCATGGCCAGCAATAAACCCACTAGCGTGGCCATGCGCATCAGCACCGGATCCGTCGACCTTGCCACTCCCAATTGGAGTTCGCCCGATTCGAAGGCTGCTGTGAACGTCGAGGATGCCAGCGCCCAGCTCCGGCAGAACAGCCGTGCATCGGTCAAGAACGACCCGGAAAGCAACAATCATGAAATCGTGGTTTCTACCGGTTCCGCGGAAGTGCAGCGCGGCGATCAGAAAATTGAGCTGACCCAATGGGAGAAAGCCAGCTTCCCGACCGGAGGCGCTATTCAGCGATCCAACGTTCTCGCGCCGCCCTCTCTTGTGGAGCCGCTGAATCTTGCGCCGATCATCAACGAGAAGCCTAAAATCTCGCCCGTGCATTTTGTGTGGAAGCCCGTTGAGGACGCCGTGTCCTACACCGTGCGGCTCAGCGCCACCACCTCTTTCCGCACCATCGTCAAGCAGGCCAAAGTTTCCGGCACCTCCGCGGATATCACTGGCCTCGATCCCGGCGAGTATTTCTGGAATGTGACCGCGCAGAACACCAAGAAGGAAACCAGCGAAGTCAGCGAGACGTTTCAGTTCACGCTCGTGGCTCAGGGCAAATCCCAGGACATGATGCTCGAAATCGAGGGCACCCAGCTTCACGGCCGCGTGGCAGAAATTGTTGGGCGTACCGAGCCGGGAGCGGCGCTCATCGTCAACGGTCAGTCCGTGCCGAATATCGCGCCCGATGGCTCCTTTCGGCATTTCACCGAGCCTCTGGAGCCCGGCCAGCATACCATTTCTATTATTGGTTCGAACCGCCGTGGGGGCACCGCGCAGCAGCAAGTTTCCATCGTGGTGCCTAAATAAGTTTTGGATTTTATTAGCGAATCGCCGCACCAGCAACGGTTCAATCCTTTTTTTGCATTGCCGTATGCATGCGCGGAAAATAAAAGAGTTGACGGGGTATTGCAGGCTTGATTGTTTTAGCAGCCATGGAATTTTTTCAGGGGAGACGGGGGAATGAATAAGAACGGTTACAATTTAAGGTCGGTTTTCAGTTTATTTTCCTCCGACCTCGCCATCGATCTTGGCACGGCGAACACGCTGGTGTTTTCCGCCGGCAAGGGCATCGTCGTCAACGAGCCTTCCATCGTAGCCATCAACAAATCCACCGGAGAAGTCGTCGCCGTCGGCCGGGAAGCCAAAGACATGCTTGGCCGGACTCCCGGCAACGTTGTGGCCATCAAGCCCATGAAAGACGGCGTCATTGCGGACTTCAAAGTCACTGAGAAGATGCTCACCTACTTCATTCAGAAAGCGCACAATCGACGCGTGCTCGTTCATCCGCGCATCGTCATCGGCGTACCCAGCGAAATCACCCCGGTAGAAAAGCGCGCCGTGCAGGATTCCGCTTATCGCGCGCGCGCCAGCGAAGTTTATTTGGTCGAACAAGCCATGGCCGCCGCCATTGGCGCGGGCCTGCCCATCGAAGAGCCTTCCGGCAACATGGTCGTGGATATCGGCGGCGGCACCACCGACATCGCCGTCATTTCCATGAGCGGCATCGTCTATTCGCGCTCCGTCCGCGTCGCCGGCAACGAAATGGACGAAGCCGTAATGCAATACCTCAAGCGCAAGTACAACCTGCTTGTTGGTGAACGCACCGCCGAACAAATTAAGATGGAAATTGGCTCGGCTTACCCGCTCGAAAAGCCCTTAACCATGGAAGTCAAAGGCCGCAATCTTATTGAAGGCGTGCCCCGCACCGTAACCATTGATGACAGCGAAATTCGCGAAGCTCTCTCTGAATGCGTGGCCACCATTTTGAATGCCGTGCGCGTGGCCCTCGAACGTACCCCGCCTGAGCTTTCCGCCGACATTAGCGACCGCGGCATTGTGCTCACCGGAGGCGGCGCGCTGCTCAAGAATCTCGACAAGCGCATCCGTGAAGAAACCGGCTTGCCCGTTTCCATTGCGGACGACCCGCTCGCATCCGTGGTGCTCGGCACCGGAAAGATGTTGAGCGATTTCCGCTTGCTGCGCCAGGTGTGCATCGATTAGAGATTTTCCAAAGGCCTGGCACTTTTTCAAGGCCGCTCACGTACCACTTTTTGGTGTAAGAATTCTGGGAACGAAAGGCCGATGCAAACCGATTCTTGAAGGAAAATCTGGACCCTTGATCTTTCGAAAGCAAGAAGGAATTTTGATCAGCTAACCCACATGGCCGGTATACCTTCTCGTCATAAATCCATCTTCCTGCTCGCCGGCGT